>ERZ827512.412-NODE-412-length-58375-cov-21.603858_pt1 | contig 58375 bp, 58 predicted proteins | sample MGYA00519916_ERZ827512 | MGnify/ENA primary metagenome ERZ827512 (study PRJEB31778, sample SAMEA3449335) | human gut metagenome | biome: human gut; feature: human-associated habitat; material: faeces | place: United Kingdom | collected 2010/2012 ... | reverse complement strand
GCAACATCGGCATCAACAAGATCGACAGTATGCTCCGCTCGCCCAACTGCCCCTTCGTTTTGTTTGTCGGCACAAAGAAGCTGGTCAAACGAAAGGAATTTGAGCAATTCATCAGTGAGAAACTGGTGATATAAGAAGTTCCGAAAAATTTACAAATTGCCGGAGAGTTTTTCACATTAACTACTTGAGGGAATGGACAAAATCTGCTATACTTATCGTGTAGCAGTGCGTCCATTTCCCTTCAAGGGAAAGGAGCATTTCATGGGAAAAAATCTCAAAGGAAAAGACTGCGGTAAGGGTATCTACCAAAGAAAGGACGGTTTATACAGCGCACGATTTGTTGATAAAACAGGAAAAAGGCATGAGAAATATTTTCAGACTATTCCCGAAGCAAGGAATTGGATGGAAGAAGCGAAATATGCCGACAAGCACGAAGAAGTTTTTGTTGCCACCGAAACAACGGTTGACCAATGGTTTAGTTTCTGGATTGAAAATATAGTAGGTGACTTAGCCCCTAATACGCTCCGCAATTATCGGGAGCGATATTCCAAAAACATTCAGCCCGTTATCGGTAGAATGGCGATTGCCAATGTCAAGCCCATGCACTGTAAGCAAGTCTTGATTCGGATGGACGCTGATTATGCTGGTTCTACTATCCGACAAGCCTATATTGCTATGGGCACATTGTTCAAGGCGGCGAAAATGAATGACTTGATTGCCAGACACCCAATGGATGGTGTGCGGTTTACAAAGCCAGTTCGTGCTGTGGATGATATAAAGTTTCTTACTTGCGATGACCAACAACGTTTTCTTGAAGTTGCCCAGCGTTCCCACAACTATAACCAATACGCCCTTATCCTCGAAACAGGCTTGCGTACTGGCGAAATGATTGGATTAACTTGGGATGCGATTGACTTTGAAAAACGAACACTTACGGTCAACAAGACTTTGGAGTTTAGGCACGCTCAAAAATACTGGCGTGCAGGTCCTCCAAAGACTCAACAGAGTTATCGCACAATTCCCTTGACGAACAGAGCCTACGATATTCTGAAAAGCATTTGGGATAGCCGGGATAACAGGAAAGAGTCTCCCTTGCTTTCACAGACGCTTGAATACATAGACAGGCGCACAGGCACAACCTCACAGCTTGTTATGCGTGACCTTGTTTTTATCAACTGGCGTACAGGAGAGCCAGCGAAGAACAGCTCCTATGATACCCACCTTTACAAGCTCTGCGACGAAGCAGGGATAAATCGCTTTTGCATGCACGCTCTACGCCATACTTACGCCACAAGAGCCATCGAAAGTGGTATGCAGCCGAAAGTGCTGCAAAAGCTATTGGGTCATGCCAGTATCAAGACAACGATGGATAGGTATGTTCATGTAACTACCGATTCGCTCGACCAAGCTGTACGGCAGTTTGAGTCAAAAGGGTTTTCTGACATAAAACTCAATGCGAAAATGGCGTAAAAATGGCGTAGTGGCCGAAAAGCCAAAACCCGAAAACCCTTGCAAATCAAGGAAAAATCGAAGGAGAATGAGTATATATGAAATTAGGTATCGTGGGGCTTCCCAATGTGGGCAAGTCCACCCTGTTCAACGCGATCACAAACGCGGGTGTCCCTGCGGACAATTACGCGTTCTGCACCATTGACCCCAATGTGGGCGTTGTGTCCGTTCCGGACGAGCGGCTGGACTGGCTCTCCCAGCTCCATAAGCCCAAGAAAACCACCCCTGCCGTGATCGAGTTCGTGGATATCGCCGGTCTGGTCAAGGGTGCCTCCAAGGGCGAGGGCCTGGGCAACAAGTTCCTCAGCAATATCCGCACCACTGACGCCATCGTCCATGTTGTCCGCTGCTTTGAGGACAGCAACATCAACCACGTGGAAGGCTCCACCGACCCGCTGCGGGATATCGACATCATCAATCTGGAGCTGGTCATGTCGGACATCGAAATGGTGGAGCGCCGCATCGACAAGGCGCAGAAGGCCATGAAGGGCGGCGACAAGAAGTTCGCCCACGAAGTGGAGGTCTTCACCGAGCTGCTGGAGCACCTGAACAAGGGCAAGCTGGCCAGAACCTTCGACGTTTCCGACGAAGACCGGGCCCTGATCGCCACCTCCGACCTGCTGACGCTGAAAAAGACCATTTATGTCGCCAATATGTCGGAAAACGAGGTCAACGAGCCGGAAAGCAGCCGCCACTACATGGCGGTCAAGACGCTTGCCGACAGCGAGGGCAGTCAGGTCATTCCCATCTGCGCCAAGCTGGAAGCGGACATCGCCGAGCTGGACGACCCTGAGGAAAAGGCCATGTTCATGGAGGAGCTGGGCGTCGCCGAAAGCGGCCTGCACAAGCTCATCAAGGCCAGCTACACCCTGCTGGGTCTGATCTCCTTCCTCACCGCCGGCAGCGACGAATGCCGGGCATGGACCATCAAGAAAGGCACCAAGGCCCCTCAGGCTGCCGGTAAGATCCACACCGACTTTGAGCGGGGCTTCATCCGTGCCGAGGTCATCGCCTTCGACGACATGAAAGCCTGCGGCACCATGGCCGCGGCCAAGGCCAAGGGTCTGGTGCGAAGCGAGGGTAAGGAATACGTCATGAAAGACGGAGACATCGTCAATTTCCTGTTCAATGTGTAATACTGAACTCCAATTAAAATCTTTAAAAAAGATTTTAATTGCCTGAAGGCGATGCCTTCCTGATTAAAATTAAGATTTTAATCAGGAAATAGTATAAGACAGCAGCCCGCCGGGAATGAATGTTCCCGGCGGGCTGTTTTTTGCGGGATTGGGGAATCCTTTGCCGAATCTGAGGAGATCCGTCAGATTTTTCCTGACTGCCGCGGTCAGTATATCTCCTGCTCAATGTCCCGGAAGAGATCGTCGTCAAAGAACTCCTGCAGCTCCATGCCCAGTCCCCGGCATATCCTCAGTACGGTCTGAATGGTAATGGAGTTGTTTCTTCCGTTGACGATATTGTTCAGCGTGGACTGCGTGATGCCGCAGCGGGCGCCCAGTGCGTTCAGCGACAGCTCGTTTTCGTCGCACAGATTCAGAATCCGTATTTGCAGTGCTTCCTTGGAACGCATTTCCCTCACCTCACCGCTGTGATGATACCATCCGCCGCATTGAAGGTTACCTCTTTTCCGTTGACCTTTCGTTTTTGACAAAAAATTGGCAAAGAAGTGCCACACTGGAGCAGGTGTCGCAAGGTGAAGGAAGGAAACGCGCCTCAATAAGCTGCCCGCGCCGGTTTTTCGGAATACGTTTTATTCCAGATTCCTGAACAGATCCGACGTGAAAAATGTCGGCAGATCTATTTCAAGTCCGTCGCAGATCTTCTGGATGGTGGATACGTTGGTCGAATTGTTCCGTCCATAGATGATATTGCTAATCGTTGACTGGTTAAGCCCGCAGACAGAGCACAGGCCGTTTATCGTCATATGCCGCTCCTCGCAAAGTTCAAAGATCCGCAGCCGCAGTGCGTCATTGATCGTCATGGTTTTACCTCCCTGTACAACGATTAACCCAAAAACGCAAAAACCTCTGCGTTTACCCATATTGTCGCATATTCTGACAGAAAATGGTATCCCTTTTTCGAGAAAATATGCACAATATTTCATCCGCGGGAGATTTTTTCAGGGCAATGGGACGGCAGGATAAAGAAAACCGCTCCTGCCTGATAGGCAAGAGCGGTTTTTTTCTTGGAGCGGGCGACGAGGCTCGAACTCGCTACCTCCACCTTGGCAAGGTGGCGCTCTACCGGATGAGCTACGCCCGCACGGAACAGAGCTTATTATAGCGGTTTTTCCAAAAATGTCAAGTATTTTTTTCCGGATTTTCCGTTGGTTCCGTGGTTTCCTCCGGCGGCAGCGTCGTGGCTTCTGTGGGCGTTTCCTCCGTTCCCCGGGCGGCTCCGGTCTCTGCGGCCGCCACTGCGGGCACCGCCGGACACTCCGGGTAGGCCGTGTAATCCCAGACATAGCCCGACATCTCCGGATCGGTAAACTCGTGATAGCCGCCCAGCTCGCTGCACCGCAGAAGGTCTACATGATAATAATGCCCGCCATCCAGCACAATGTTCCACGTCCACGGGTCTCCCGCGTGGGTGCCCGTCACCGTCATGCACTCCAGTCCTGCCAGACGGCACATGGCGGCGTACACCGTGGCAAAGGCTCTGCTGTCCCCTACCCCGTGGCGCAGCAGGCTGTAGGCGGGGGTGATAGACGTCTCGATCTTGTAGTCAAAGCGCTCCATCAGGAACGCGTACAGCTGAGAAAGCTTCTGCCGGTCCTCTCCGTCGCCGCTGACATACAGCGACGCCGCGTCAAACACCGGCTTCACCTGAGACTGCATCTGCCGCAGAGCATCCCGGCTCGTCTGATAGGTAAAGGTCAGCTCCACCACGCGGGAACTTCCGGCGCCATAGGCCGCCGCCGTCACCTGAGGGGTCTCCATCACCGTCTCCGGATGCTCCTCGGCATGATCCCGCACCAACTGGGTAAAGTCCATAGGGGCATAACGATCCACCAGCAGGACCACGCTGGCGTCAAAATTTTTCAGTGCCTTGACGATCTCCTCTGTTGCTTCCCCGCTGTCGGAGACCTCCCGGATCGTCCGTATCTCCATGGGGCTGTGGCGGTAGGCGATGGTCACGGCTACCGCCGGAAGGCCGCCGTTGGCGCCGATCTCATAGTCAATGCGGTCCACGGCATACGCACCCACGGGGTAGGCTTCCGTGGCATATTTCACCGCTATGCCCATGCCGTTTTCCACGGCGTCCGCGGGGTAGTCCGCCACGTTGATAACGCCGCTTTCGCTGCCGGACTGAATCATTTCCTCCAGTGCATCCATCAAATCCAGATAATCGGAGGCCACGATCACCTCCGGCTGGGTGTCCTGCCGCTGCTCCAAGTGGGGCGTCACGGAAGAATACCGGCCGTCCATCCAGCCGCAGCCGGTGAGCAGCAGGCTGAGCGCCAGCAGCAGCGGCAATAGCTTTTGCTTCATACGGGTCTCCTTCCTTACGTTTCTCCTACAGCGATTGTTTGGAATAATGGGAGAATCCGTCTCCCAGCACCTGATGCGCCTCCTGCACGATGACGAAGGCGTTGGGGTCGATGGCCATGACCAGCTCCTTCAGCTCCGTGACCTGCTGCTTTTTCACAGCGGCCAGCACCACCTTGGTCGGCTCATGGCTGTAGGAGCCTTCCCCATTGAGGAAGGTTGCGCCTCTGTCCAGCTTGGTGCCGATGGCCTCCGCCACCGCGTCGTACTCCTTGGTAATGATCAGCGCCACCTTGGAATAGTCGAACCGGTACACCACGGCATCCAGCACCTTGCCCGTAACAAACACCGCCACGCCGGTATACAGCGCCTTGGTGATGTCCTGAAACACGATGCCCGTCAGGACGGCCACCCCGGCGTCAAAGCACATGGAAATCTGTCCGATGGGGACATCCCGGTATTTGAGCTTCAGCAGCCGCACCACGATGTCCGAGCCGCCGGTGGAGGTGCCGCAGATGAACACCATGCCCAGCCCCAGCCCGCAGATCATGCCGCCGTAAAGGGCGCAGAGCAGCGAATCCATGGGCGGCATCGTGATTTTGGCAAAGGCGTCGATCAGCACCGAGCTGAGAACCATTCCCAGCAGGCTGCCGCAGAAGAACCGCCTGCCGATCTTCACACCGCCGAGGATGAACAGCGGCAGGTTAATAAGGATCGTCAGCACGCCCACGCTGCCGTAGCCCAGCAGCTCCACCGCCACCAGCGCAAGGCCGGAAATGCCGCCGGGGCTGATCTCATTGGGCTGTAGGAACAGGGAAAAGCCCAGCGCGAAAACCGCGCTTCCCACAGCCGTCGCCGGAATCCAGCGGTAATCTTCCCAAATCTTGCGCATAAACGTCCTCTTCTTTCCAATCTATTCGTTTTTACACCTCAAAAGTTTGCTGTTTTTCCGCCGAATCCTCTTCTTTCAGCACCGCGCCGGCGGAGGGGATGGTCTTGGTGCGGTAGCGGCTTTCGTTGACAATGCCGCTTTGGGTCAGCAGCACCGCGTCCCGGAGCGTTGCCTTCTTTTTCAGCGTCATCACCGCCACGCCCTGCGTGTTTCTCGTGGTCTTGGGCAGGAGCTGCGCCGTGGAGAAGATCGCCGCCCGGCCGTCGGTGGAGTACACCACCATCTGCTCATCCGCGTCCAGCGCCACCGCCTTTATCAGCGGACTCTTGTCGCTGTATGCGCCGGTGAGCTTTTTCCGGTTGGTCTTCGTCTCGTAGGCGGACAGCGGAACCTTCGCCGCCTTGCCGTTTTCAAAGAAGAACAGGATGAAGCCCTTGTAATCCCCGCAGAACACCAGCGCCACCAGATTCTCTCCCGCCTCGAAGCCCAGCTTCTGGGGCAGGTAATCGCCCAGCTGGGATGCCTTGCCGTCGTCAAAGTCGGAAAGGCGGGACTTGTAGCACTGGTACCGGTCGGTGAACACCAGAAATTCCGCCCTGTTGGTGGTCTCTTGGGAGAAGGACAGGCTGTCGCCCTCCTTGAATTTCTGCTCGCCGCTCATCCGCAGGGACTGGGCGGTCATCTTTTTCAGGTAGCCCTCTTTGGAGACGAACACCGTGACGCCGTAGTCCGGCACGTCGTCTTCTTCCTCGGGCGCGGCCTCCTGGGCGTCATAGAGAATCTCCGTCTGCCGGGGCTGACCGAACTTGTCGGCCACCGCATGCAGCTCCTTGATGATGACGTTCTTCAACTTCCGGGGGCTGTTCAGCGTGTCTCTCAGGTCGGCGATCTCTCCTTCCAGATCGTCGATGGCACGGGTCTGCTTGAGGATGTATTCTTTGTTGATGTTGCGCAGCTTGATCTCCGCTACGTAATTCGCCTGAATCTCGTCAATGCCGAAGCCGATCATCAGGTTGGGTACGACCTCGCTTTCCAGCTCCGTCTCCCGGATGATGGAAATGGCCTTGTCGATGTCCAGCAGAATCCGTTCCAGACCTTTCAGCAGGTGTAGCCGATCTTCCTTCTTCTGGATCTGGAAGAAGATGCGCCGCTTGACGCAGTCCGTGCGCCAGGCCGTCCACTCGTCCAGAATCTCCCCCACGCCCATCACACGGGGCATTCCCGCAATAAGGATATTGAAATTGCAGGGGAAGCTGTCCTGCAAAGGCGTCAGCCGGAACAGCTTCTGCATCAGCTTCTCCGGGTCAACGCCCCGTTTCAGGTCGATGGTCAGCTTCAGGCCGCCAAGGTCGGTCTCGTCCCGCATATCGGCGATCTCTTTGATTTTCCCTGCCTTGATCAGCTCCGCAACCTTGTCCATGATGACTTCCGTGGCGGTGGTGTAGGGGATTTCCGTAATTTCGATCAGGTTGCCATCCTTGACGTAGCGCCATTTTGCCCGGAGCCGGAAGCTTCCACGGCCTGTGGCATAGATTTCCCGGGTGGCGGCTTCGTCAAACAGCAGCTCCCCGCCGGTGGAAAAATCCGGGCCGGGCAGAGTCTCCAGAATGTCGTGGTCGGGATTTTTCATCAGGGCGATAGCAGTGTCGCACACCTCCCGCAGGTTAAACGAGCAGATGTTGGACGCCATGCCCACGGCGATGCCCTGATTGGCCGAAACCAGCACGTTGGGGAACGTGGTGGGCAGCAGCGCCGGCTCCTTCATGGTGGCGTCGTAGTTGTCCACCATGTCCACAGTGTCGCTGTCGATGTCCTTGAACACCTCGGCACAGATGGGGTCCAGCTTGGCCTCGGTGTACCGGGCGGCGGCGTAGGCCATGTCCCGGGAGTACACCTTACCGAAGTTGCCCTTGGAATCCACAAAGGGATGCAGCAGCGTCTCGTTGCCTTTGGCAAGACGCACCATGGTCTCATAAATGGCGGCGTCGCCGTGGGGGTTCAGGCGCATGGTCTGGCCGACGATGTTGGCGGATTTCGTCCGTCCACCGGTGAGCAGACCCATTTTGTACATGGTATACAGCAGCTTGCGGTGGGACGGCTTGAAGCCGTCGATCTCCGGAATTGCCCGGGAAACGATGACCGACATGGCATAGGGCATGTAGTTCAGTTCCAGCGTCTCGGAAATGGCCTGCTCCGTGGTGGAGCCGTGCAGGCCCATAATGCCGTCGGTATTTACTTTTTTCTTTTTTTCAGGTTCTTGCTTTTTCCGTGCCATGGTTGGCTCCTTTACAAGAAAATCGTTTGTGAATTTGCTGTCTGGCTGGTATTACGAAATATCCGCCAGTTCCAGATACTTTGCGCCGTTTTCCGCGATGAAATTCTTCCGCTCCTGCAATCCGTCGCCAAGCAGGAAGTCAAAATAATGCGCCGTGCGCTCCGCGTCCTCCGGCATGACCTTGATAAGGCGGCGGGTCTCCGGATTCATGGTAGTCATCCACATCATCTCCGGGTCGTTCTCGCCGAGACCCTTGGAGCGCTGGATGGTGATTTTTTTGCCGTCCAATTCCTTGAGAATTTTCGTCTTCTCCTGCTCGTTGTAGGCAAACCATGTCTTGTCCTTGCAGGTGATCTCGAACAGCGGCGACTCCGCGATATACACATATCCGTCCCGGATCAGGGTCGGGCACAGGCGGTAGAGCATGGTCAGGATCAGTGTCCGGATCTGAAAGCCGTCCACGTCCGCATCCGTGCAGATGACTACTTTGCTCCAACGCAGCTGGGACAGGTCGAAGGACGACAGCTCCTTTGCCTTCTTGCCCTGCACCTCCACGCCACAGCCCAGAACTTTCATCAGGTCGGTGATGATGGGCGACGCGAAAATTTTGCCGTAATCCGCTTTCAGGCAGTTGAGGATTTTGCCGCGCACCGGCATGATGCCCTGAAATTCCGCGTCCCGGCTGAGCTTGACACTGCCCAATGCGGAATCGCCCTCCACGATATACAGCTCCCGCACCCCGGCGTCCCGGCTGCGGCAGTCCACAAATTTCTGCACCCGGTTGGCAATGTCGATGGAGCCGGAGAGCTTCTTTTTCACGCTGGACTTGGTCTTCTCGGCGGATTCCCGGGCGCGCTTGTTCACCAGAATCTGCTCCGACGCCTTGTCGGCCTCCTGCTTGTTCTCGATGAACCAGACCTGCAGCTGCTCCTTGAAGAAGGCGGTCATGGCGTCCTGCGTGAATTTGCTGTTGACGCTCTTTTTCGTCTGGTTTTCAAAGCAGCCGATGGTGGAGAAGCAGTTGGTCACCAGTACCAGCGAGTCCTGAATGTCCTGAAAAATGATCTTATTTTCGTTTTTGGTGTACTTGTTATTGTCCCGGAGGTACTTGTCGAAGGCCGCCGTGAAGCCGGAACGAACCGCCTTGTCGGGGCTTCCGCCGTATTCCAGCCACGAGGAATTGTGGTAATACTCAATGTGGCTGATCTGCTTGGAGAAGCAGAAAGAGGCCGTGATCTTCAGCTTCATCTCCGGCCGGTTTTCCGCGTCCCGCCCCCGGCGCTCGGCTTCCCAGTAGACGGGCATGGTGAAGGCGTTGTCCCCCACCAGCTCCTCGATATACTGGCGGATGCCGTCGGCATAACAGAATTCCTCGGTCTCGAACTTGCCGCCCACCTGATTGCGGAAACGGAAGGTGATGCCCTTGTTCACCACCGCCTGACGGCGCAGCACGTCCCGGTAGTATTCCACGGGGATGTTGATGTCGGTGAACACCAGCTTGTCCGGCTTCCAGTGGAAGCACGAGCCGGTCTTTTTCCGGTCAGTAGGCTCTTTTTTCAGGCCGCCCTTGTTTCTGCCCTTTTCAAAGTGCAGATCGTACCGGTAGCCGTCCCGGCGGATGGTGGCGTCAAAAAATTCCGAAGCATACTGGGTGGCGCAGGAGCCGAGGCCGTTCAGGCCAAGGGAATACTCATAGTTTTCCCCGTTTTCCCCATATTTGCCGCCGGCGTACATTTCGCAGAACACCAGTTCCCAGTTGTAGCGCTTTTCCTTTTCGTTGTAGTCCACGGGGCAGCCCCGGCCGAAGTCCTCCACCTCCACGCTCAAATCTTCGTAGCGGGTGACGATGATGGTATCGCCGTAGCCTTCCCGCGCCTCGTCGATGGCGTTGGAGAGAATTTCAAACACCGCGTGCTTGCAGCCCTCCAGATCGTCCGAACCAAAGATGACTGCCGGGCGCTTGCGCACCCGATCCTCGCCCTTGAGCATGGAGATACTGGAATTTCCGTATTGTTCCTGTTTTTTCATGTTGCATACCTGCCTGCATAATCCATAGTCATACGATTTTATTATATGCAAAAATAAGCCAAAAGTCAAGAAACGCCCCTTGGGGCGGAAAAAGCGTCCTGCACGTTCCGTGCAGGACGCTTTTTCAGGATTCGACGTCAATCGTGACGCTGTTCCCAGTTTCCGTAGGTTTCGCAGAACCGGCCGGAGAAGGACGGTTCCCGTCCCGCCGCGTACAGGTGGGAGGTGTCCCCAAAGGCGGTCATGCGGAACGACGCGATGCCCTCCCGGCGCTCCTCCGTGTTCAGGATGGTGACGGAGGTGGGCAGAGAGCAGGTTCCCTGCCACAGCGGCATGGGGGAAATCCCCAGCAGATGACTCAGCAGGACACAAGTGACGCCAAAATGGCAGAACAGGACGACGGTATCCTCGTTGGGCTGCTCCGCCCGGTAGTATTCCCCCTCCCGGCGGTAGCCGTGGCGGGCGAGCAGCTCGTCCAGCCCGTCCCATACCCATTGGGCTTCCTCACGCACTCCGGCGGCAGTGAAGCGGTCGTTTTCCCACCAGTGTTCCCGGTCGTAAAAGCGCTTGTCTGCCGTCCAGTCCTGAGGCAGCCAGTCCCATGCGACACCCGGTTTATCTTTCCCCGGGCGGAGAACCTGCGGGGAGAATTCCCGCAGCCATGGGAGAATTTCCGCCTGCCTCCCCAGCTTTTCCAGCGTGGCCTTGGCGGTATCCCGCGCCCGCCCTTTGGGGGAGCAGTAAAACGCCTTCACATCCAATTTGCACAGGCGGTCGGACAGCAGCTCCGCTTCTATCCAGCCGGTTTCGGTCAGGGAGTCGATGGAATAGTCCGGGTCGCCGTGGCGCACGATTAACAGCTTCATGGATTTTCTCCTTTATTCTCCGAACTTTTCCGCAGCCTCTTTCAGCATACTGCGGATGGGCAGATGGTAGGGGCAGCGGCTTTCGCAGGCGCCGCAGCCGATGCACTCCGACGCCTTTTTCGCAAGCGTCGCGTAGCGGCTTCTCGCCCAGTCCGCCAGACCGTACCGGGACAGATATCCCTCAAACAGGAACACGCTGGAAATGCTGATACCCGCGCTGCACGGCTGGCAGTAATTGCACCGGCGGCAGAACTGTGTGCCAAGGGCATCGCGGATGGCGCGCATCTTGGCTTCTTCCTCCACGGACAGCGGGGAACTATCGTTTACTGCGGCGAGATTCTGGTTCAGCTCGGCAATGTCCGCCATGCCGGGTATCACCACGGTGACATCCGGGTTGGCGCAGACATAGCGCAGTGCCGTCACGGCGTCCTCAATCGCGCCGCCCGCAAGGGGCTTCATGGCGATGAAGCCAATGTTCTTTTCGGCGCAGACGTGGATCAGTTCTTTTGCCTGATCTTCCACGATGTTGTATGGGAACATGATGGTCTCCACCCATGGCAGCTCCAACGCCATCCGGAAAGTTTCCAGAGAATGGGCGGTGATGCCGATATGTCCGATCTTTCCGGCCTTTTTCGCGGCCGTCAGCGCTTCCAGCGCACCGCCGGGGGAACAGACCTTCTCCACGTCGGCTGGCGGCGCATTGTGGATCTGGTACAGGTCAATATAGTCGGTGCGGAGGTTTTTCAGGCTGATATCGATGTCCTTCGCCATGGCCTCCGCCGTGCGGGACATGCTCTTGGTGGCAAGCACGAAATGCTCCCGAATGCCCTCAAGGCCAATGCCTAAGTATTCCTCGCTGACGGTATAGCCCCGGGCAGTATCGATGTAGTTGACGCCGTTTTCCAGCAGCTTGTGCATAAGCGCTTTCGTCCCCTCCGCGTCAATGCGCTGGATGGGAATTCCCCCAAAGCCCATGCGGGAGATTTTCAGCCCGGTTTTGCCGAGGATTCTGTATTCCATAGTCACGCGCTCCTTTCCGTTTCTGACATTATACGGCAAAATCGCTGAAAAAACAACCTGTCCGATCATAAAAAACGGGTCAGCTTCCGCTGACCCGTTCCGTTACTTTCCAAGCTCTTTGTTCTTCTTATAGGTGTCGATCACACAGTCCATTGCCGCGCCGCGGAAGCCGTGATTTTCCAGCGTCTGAACACCGACAATGGTGCTGCCGCCGGGAGAACACACCGCGTCCTTCAATGCGCCGGGGTGCTGACGACTGGCAAGCAGCATTTCCGCAGAACCCGCCATGGTCATGGCGGCGTATTCCACCGCCTTGGCTCTGGGTAGGCCGCAGGCCACTGCGCCGTCGGCAAGGGCTTCCACAAACATATACATAAAGGCAGGGCCGCTGCCGGACAGGGCGCTTGCCGCGTCGATCATCCGCTCCTCCAGCGCGTCCAGCAGGCCGCAGAAGCGCATATCTTCCCGCCAGTCGTTCAGCGTTTCATCCTCCACAAGCGCGTTGCGGCAGTAGGGAATGACCCCTTTGCCGATGGCCGTGGGAGTGTTGGGCATGATGCGGATGACAGGCAACTCCGTCCCGGCAAGCTGCTCCAGCTTCGCAATTTCCATGCCAGCCGCCATGGTGATGAGCAGCGGTTTGCGCTTCCCCAGAACCTTTTGCAGCGGGGAAAGCACCTCCTGCACCATATGGGGCTTCACTGCGATAAAGATCCGGTCGCACCGGGCGGCAATGGTTTCCGCGTCCGAATAGACGATGCCCAGTTCCTCCGCGAACGCCTTCGCCTTGCCGGAACGGTCGGACACCATAATCTCCTTCGTGGCTCTGCTCAGGGCTTTGGCAATGGCGCCGCCCATGTTGCCGCAGCCGATAAATCCGTACTTCATGTTTTTCCCCCTCAGCGGATATGTCCGTTTCCGTGGATGATGTATTTATAGGTGGTCAGCTCCTGCAAGCCCATGGGTCCCCGGGCGTGGAGCTTCTGGGTGGAAATGCCCATCTCGCACCCTAAGCCGAATTCGCCGCCGTCGGTGAACCGGGTGGACGCATTGACGTACACCGCCGCGCTGTCCACGTTGGCGGTAAAATACCGCTCCGCCTCCGGGCTGCGGGTCACGATGGCCTCGCTGTGGCCGGTGGAGTGCGCCGCGATGTGGGCGACCGCCTCCTTCACATCCTCCACGCATTTGACGGCGAGAATGTAATCCAGAAATTCCGTATCAAAATCCTTCTCCCCCGCCTTTTTCCCGGGGATGATGGCAGCCGCCGTCTCATCCAGACGAAGCTCCACTGCCCTTTCCCGGTCAGTGACCAGACGTTTATAGAGCATGGGCAGAAACGTGGGGGCGATCGCCTTGTCCACCAGCAGGACTTCCTCGGCGTTGCAGACGCTGGGGCGGCTGGTTTTGGCGTTTTCCACAATGTTCAGCGCCATGTTCAGGTCGGCAGATTTCTCCACATACACGTGGCAGATGCCGGTGCCGGTGGCGATGCAGGGTACAGTGGCGGTGCTTACGCAGGCATTGATCAGCCCCGCGCCGCCACGTGGGATCAGCAGGTCAATGTAGCCGTTTGCGGTCATCAGCGCCGCGGCGCTTTCCCGGGATGTGTCCTGCACCAGATTCACCGCGTTTTCCGTGATACCCACCGATCTCAGGCCGGACCGGAGGGTGTCAACGATGGCGTTGGCGCTGCGGAACGCCTCCTTTCCGCTTCTCAGGACGCAGACGTTCCCGCTTTTCAGCGCCAGAGCGGCGGCGTCGCTGGTGACGTTGGGACGGCTTTCGTAAATAATGGCAATGACACCCATGGGGACGGACACCTTCTGAATTTCCAGACCGTCCTCGCGGATGTGGGTCTGCAAAACCCGCCCCACCGGGTCGGGCAGCGCCGTCACCTCCCGGATGCCCTGCGCCATCCCGGCAATGCGCTCCTTTGTCAGCTTCAGTCTGTCCAGCATGACCGGGGAGATATGCTCTTTCGCGGACGCCATATCCAGCGCATTCGCGTCAAGGATTTCGGCCTGACCGGCAATCAGTGCGTCGGCCATGGCGTTCAGTGCGGCATTTTTCTGTTCGGTGGACAGGCCAGCGACTTCCCCTTTCGCTGCTCTTGCGGCTTCCAGCATTTCTTTCATAGACGTTCCTCCGAAAACGTGGTGCCGACGGTCTTTCCTTCCAGAATGTCATAGAGATTTCCGGGATTATTTCCGTTGGCAATGACCATTTTGCAGCCGCAGCCAAGGCAGATATCGGCGGCATGGAGCTTCGTGACCATTCCCCCGGTGCCCTGGGTGGAGCTGCTGATCCCGGCAATTTCCCGGATGTGGTCGTCAACTCTGGCGACGTGGTGCAGCAATGCGGCCTCCGGATGGGTGTGGGGGTCGGCGGTGTACAGGCCGTCGATGTCCGACAGGAGGATGAGCATATCGGCGTGGACGCTCCTTGCCACGATGGCGGCGAGTGTATCATTGTCGCCGATGACGATCTCGTCGGTGGCGACGGTGTCGTTCTCGTTGATGACGGGCAGCGCTCCCAGCTCCAGCAGCCGGTTCAGGGTGTTGGTAAAGTTCAGGCGGCGGGTATCGTTGGTAGTATCGTCGCCGGTGATCAGCAGCTGTGCCACCGTGTGGTGGTACTCGCTGAACAGCTTGTCGTATGTATACATCAGCTCACACTGACCCACAGCGGCGGCGGCCTGTTTGGACGGGATGTCTTTCGGCCGCTCCCGCAGTCCCAGCTTGCCCACGCCCATGCCGATGGCGCCGGAGGAAACCAGTATCAGCTCATGTCCGGCATTTTTAATGTCACTCATGATCTTGCACAGTTGCTCCACCCGGCGGATATTCAGATGGCCGGTGGGGTGTGCAAGCGTCGATGTGCCGATTTTGATTACAATGCGCATTTGCGTTCTCTCCCCGAATTTTTAGGCTATTATATCACTTTAGTCAGATGAAGTAAATAGCCTGAGAGTAAGTTTCCGGTAAATGTTTTTCATAGAAAAGGCGGGCGGCAAAATGCCGCCCGTCAGGCTTATTTCTTTTCCAGCAGCTCCAGCGCCGCCTGAATCTGGGGATCGTCCTCCGGCTCCAGCTGGTCGTAATAGATGGCGTCGGCGGTTTTCTCGTCCACCGGTACGACCACATCCGGCGTGATTCCCACGCCTGCCAGACTGACGCCCTTGGGGGTAAAATACTTGCCCACAGACAGGCCCACCGCGGAACCGTCGCTGAGACGTATGGTATTCTGGAAATACCCCTTGCCGCAGGTCTTCTCCCCCACCACGTCGGCAACGCCGTACTCGCTCAAGGCCGCCGCAAAGAACTCCGCCGCGGAGTAGGAGTCGCCGTTCACCAGCACCGCCATGGGAATGTCCAGGCAATCCGCGTCGGAATGGTCCACGTTCTCCTTCCCGGCATAGTCCACCGTGCGGAACAGCTCTCCCTCGGGCAGCAGATAGTCCAGTACCTTCACCAGCTCTTTTGCGTAGCCGCCGGGGTTATTGCGCACGTCGAAAATCAGCTTTTCCGCGCCCTGCCCCAGCAGATCGTCAATGGCCGCGATGGTTTCCTCGGCGCACCGGGAGTCAAAATTCTCAATGGTCACGAGCCCGATCTTGTCGGTCAGCATCCGACCGCTGGCCACAACCGTCTGCACCTGCCGCCGCTCCACGGAAAGCGCCACCCGCTCCCCCTGCCTGAGAACCGTCAGAGAAACACAGGTGCCTTCTTCTCCCCGCACCAGATTCCGAACATCCGTGGCCGTCATCTCCCGGACGTCCTGACCTTCCACCTCGATCACCAGATCGTCCACCTGAACGCCCGCTTCCTGAGCAGGCCCGCCCTCATTCACGGCCTTGACCAGAAAGCCCTCCTGCTCCTTTGCCTCGATGGTGATGCCGATGCCCACATAGGCATTGTTCACCTGCTCCTCATGGGCGTCGTATTCGCTGGCGGGGATATAGTAGCTCCACCGGTCGCCGAGGGATTTGACCATGGCGGCCGCCGCGGCGTCCTCCATGGCCGTCTGGTCGGCGTCTCCGATGAATCGTTCCAGAATCAGGCTTTCCAGCTGTTCCAGCTTGGTGCCGGAGGCATACCCCGGGTAGCCGATCGCCGCCAGAGTCGCCACTGTAGCCAGCATCGCCACAAGGAGATAGCTCAGGGAAATCAGAATTTTCTTTTTCACGGAATAACCACCTCATAGAAAGGATTCCCACAGTCCATAGTATGAACTGTGGGAACATAATTCAATCTGAGGAAGCTCTGAATAAATCGGCGAGAGCTGACAGCGAGAGATTTTTCTCTGGACGAAGGGTTCCAAAGCGGAGGAATACTTTGTGTATTTCCCGCTTTGGAGGCCGCACGGCCAGAGGAAAAGATCCGCTGCTCAGTCGAAGACGGTTTGTTCAGAGTTTCCTGAACAAATCAGTACAGCGGCACGTAATTGCAGGGGTTGACGTAGACGCCGTTGTAGGAAATGCCGAAGTGCAGGTGGTCGCCGGTGGCAACGCCGGTGGCACCGGTGGCGCCGATCAGCTGTCCCGCGCTGACGATCTGGCCGGCGGATACGCAGTAGCTGCTCATGTGCATGTAGATGGACGAGAAGCCGTCCTGATGGTTGATCTGCACATAGTTGCCGGCGGCATTGCCCCAGCCTGCGATGGTAACGACGCCCGCACGGGTAGCGTACACGGGGTCGCCGGTGCCGGTATCGAGGTCAACGCCCTGATGGTAGGAAGAAGCGCCCGCCGTGGGAGATTTACGATTGCCGAAGGGACTGGTGATGGAGGTGTAGCTGCAGGGGACCAGCCAGCCGCCGCTGCTTCCTCCGGACGTACCGCCGGAGTTCCCGCCGGTATTGCCGCTGCCGTTTCCGCCCGTACCGCCGCCCTGCGTCGTGGGAGGTACGGAGGTTGCCTTCCAGGCTTCCCATTCCCGCTGCTTCGCCGCGTTGAACTGTACTTCCATGGCGGCGATCTGCTTCAGGAACGCATTTTCCTGCTCCTTGCATTCCTCTTCCAGCGCCTGGAGATCGTCGGCCTTTTGCAGCAGCTCCTGGAGCAGCGCCTCCGATTCCTTATTTTTCTCGTTCATTTCCGCCTGGGTGTCGTCCAGGTCTTTCTTGGTGGTTTCCAGCTCGCCCTTTTCCGTTTCCAGCTCGGCCTGGGCTTCCTCCACCTTGTTGGCGGCGTCGCTCAGCTCCTGCAAACGGCGCTTGTCGGAGGCTGCGATCTCCTCCACCATGTTCAGCCTGTCCAGCAGGTCAGAGAAGCTGTTGGCCTTGAAGACGACTTCCCAGTAGGATACCTCGCCCTCTTCCTCCATGGTGCGGATGCGGTCTTTGTTTTCCTGATTCAGCGTTTCCAGACGGTCTTCCGCCGTGTCCAGCTCGTCCTGCTTGTCCGCAATGAGCAGGTTATAGGCGGAGATCTGTTCGTTGATGTTGATGATCTGGGTGTTCAGAAGCTGAATTTCCTGATCGATTACGTTCTTTTTCGCGATCAGATCCGCAATTTCGTTTTCGTTCTCCTTGTACTGCTTCTTCACGTCCGCGATCTGGTTCTGTACCTCCTTGCGCTCCTGCTGCAGGGCAATGATCTGCTTGCGGATCTCGCCGGAGGACGCCGCACCGGCAAAGGTGGGCAGAATGCTCATCAGAAGCGTCAGCAGCAGTACCGCCGCCATGACGCCAGCGAGGACGGATACCAAACGTTTGCGATTTTTCATAGGAATCTCCTTTTCACGATGGGGACGGGCATTGCATCATACTGAACTCCAATCAAAATCGGAAAACAGCATCAATAGATGTATGCCAATGGGTTTACATAAGTTCCTGCGTAAGAAATGCCGAAATGCAGATGCGGCCCGGTAGAAAGGCCGGTGCTGCCAACATATCCAATGAGCTGCCCCTGGGACACGCTCTGTCCCGCGGAAACAACGTAATTGGTCATGTGCATATAGATGGACGAGAAGCCGTCTAAGTGGTTGATGCTGACATAGTACCCCGCGCCGCCGGCCTGATAGGAAGCCACCGTAACGGTGCCCGCCCGGGTCGCGTAGATGGGCGTTCCCTGATTGCAGGCCATATCAATGCCGTTGTGCATTCTCTGGGTGCCCAGGATCGGGTGGGTGCGTATTCCGAAGGGGCTGGTAATGGTATAGCCGGACACCGGCGTCGTCCAGGAGGCATTGGAGGGCGGGTTCTCCCCCTGCAATGCCAGCTTGGCCAGGTACTCGTCGTACTTTGCCTGCTTGAGGTCCTTTTCCTTGGCGGCAATTTCCTGCATCAGCTCGTCCTGAAGCGCTTCCGACTCGTCCATCAGCCGCTGGTATTCCTCGGATTTCTTTTCCAGCTCCCGCAGCATGTCGTCGGATTCGGTGCGCTTTTCTTCCAGCTCGGCTTCCGCCGCCGTCAGCTCCTCCCAAGTGCCTTCCAGCTCGGTTTTTTCCGATTCCAGGCTCATGCGGGTGGCGGTGACGATGTCCGACGCGATGCGCATTTCCTGAAGGCGGCGCTGGTCGGCCTCGGAGATCTCCTGCATCATGTTCAGCCGGTCAAGGAGGTCAGTAAAGCTGTTGGCCTCGAAAATGACCTGCCAGTAAGTAATGCTGCCGCCTTCCTCCATCGCCCGGATACGCTCCCGGTGCTGCTCGCTCAGGGTGCGCAGCTCTTCCTCGGCGGCGTCCAGCTCGTCCTGCGTGTCCGCAATGAGCTGGCTGTAGGCGGAGATCTGGGCGTTGGTGGTTTCGATCTTGTCCGTCAGGAGGGCAATTTCCTCGTCAATGGCTTCCTTCCTGTTTACAATGTCGGCCATGTCGTTATAGTTGGCGTCGTACTGGCTTCGCACAGCGTCGATCTGCGCCTGGATGGCTTTATTCTTTTCCTCCAGTGCGTCAATCTCCTTCTGGATCTCACCGGAGGTGGCGGCATCCGCCGGAACCGGCAGGATGCTCACCGCCATCACCGCCGCCAGACATAGGGCGACAAGTGATCTCACGGTTATCTCTCTGTGTTTGTTCATAGTTATACGTCCATAAACTTTCGGATAGAAGTCCAGCTGCCCACGATACCGACGAACATACCGGCGGCGGCGAAGGTGGCAACCATGGGGAGCAGAAGCTCCTGGAAGGGTACGAAGTTGAACAGCTGCAAGGCGTCCACGCTGCCGATCTTCGCGATCATCGCGTCATAGCCCAGCCATTCCAGACCAAAGGCGAGAATGGCGCCGATCATGCCGAGGGAGAAGCCCTCTACCACGAAGGGCAGCCGGATAAAGCCGTTGGTCGCGCCCACCATTTTCATAATGGCGATCTCGTCCCGCCGGTCGTACATGGCCAGCTTGACGGTGTTGGAAATGATCAGCAGGCTGACCACCAGCAGCACCGCGATCACGGCCACGGAGACGATATGCAGCACGCTCTGCAGGGTGGTGAAGCCCTGCGCCAGCTCATAGGCCGCGCTGACCTTGGCCACGCCGGGCAGATTCTTCAGCTGCTCAGCGGTCTGCTCCATCTTGGTATTGTCTTCCAGAGTGACCACGTAGCGGTGGCGCAGATCCTGCGCCTGGACGCCGCTGAAGGCGCTGTCGTTGTCATGGTCGCTGACGAAGTTCTGAAGCGCTTCCTCCCGGGAAACGTATTTCGCGTCAAACACATTGTCCAGAAGGTTGATCTTCGTGCCGATGGATCTTGCCTCGGCGTCGGAAAGGTCGCTGTCGATGTACACCATAATTTCGCTGGTCTTATTCAAATCCTGAACCATGATGTCCAGATTGTAAGCCAGCGCGGAGAAGCTGCCCACGATGATCAGACACGCCACCGTGACGCAGATAGCGGCAAAGGACATGAAGCCGTGCTGGAAAATGCTGCGGAAGCCCTCCTTGAGCAGGTACCCGATATTATTGAGCTTCATGTTTGCTTTCCTCCCCGATTCCATCTCTCACCACGACGCCCTCATTGATGGCAATGGTGCGTTTATGGAACAGCTTTGCCAGATTCTGGTCGTGGGTGACCACCAGCATGGTGGTTCCCAGATTGTTGATCTCCTGCAGCAGCGCCATGATTTCAAAGGAGCGCTCCGGGTCCAGATTGCCGGTAGGCTCGTCGGCGATGATGGTGGACGGATTGTTCACCAGCGCGCGGGCAATGGCAAGTCTCTGCTGCTCGCCGCCGGACATCTCATTGGGATGGCGGTTCATCTTGCTTTCCAGACCGACCAGCTCCAGCACGTAGGGAACCCGCTCTTTGATCTCGGACTCCCTCGCGCCCACGACCCGCATGGCAAAGGCCACGTTCTCATAGACCGTCATTTTTTCGATCAGGCGGTAATCCTGAAACACGACGCCGACCGTGCGGCGCAGGTAGGGAACTTCGCGCTTGCGAATTCGTTCCAGAGAATAGCCGTTGACGTGGACGGTGCCGGAGGTGGGCTTCAGCTCGCCGGTGATGAGCTTGATGATGGTGGACTTACCGGAACCGGAAGGACCGATCAGGAAGCAGAACTCGCCGTCCTCGATCTGCATGGTAACGCCGTTGAGGGCCTTGTTACCCTGCGTATAGGATTTTACAACATCAGTAAATTCAATCATATTCGCATCTTTCTCCCGTCATAGGCGGTACCGGAATTGCCGTTTCCGCGACCCCATACCGCCCGCAGTGTAACCGAATTGTAACACATCACAAAATCAATGTCAATCATATTCCGAAATAAATAGGCCAAAAGCGCAGATTTAACATATTATCCACAATTATTCCCCCCAATTTTTCAGCTTTCTTTCATATTTCTCTTATATTACGCCCCAAAAACGGAAAACACTTTCCGTAAAAACCGGGTCGGGCATACAGAAGCGGGGCTGCCGACGCAGCCCCGCGGGACATGTTTTTTTACCGGGTCTCCCGGGAAGTGAGGTACTTGCGCACCATCAGCGCTACCTTGAAGACAATGGCGTGGTCAAACTGCCGCAGGTCAAGCCCCGTGAGCTTCTTGATCTTTTCCAGACGATAGACCAGCGTATTGCGGTGGACAAAGAGCTTCCGGGAAGTCTCGGAGACGTTCAGGTTGTTCTCAAAGAACTTGTTGATGGTGAACAGGGTCTCCTGATCCAGAGAATCGATGGAATTCTTCTTGAACACTTCACTGAGGAAGATCTCGCACAACGTGGTGGGCAGCTGGTAGATCAGGCGGCCGATGCCCAGATTTTCGTAGTCGATGATGCTCTTTTCGGTGTCGAACACCTTGCCCACGTCAATGGCAGTCTGGGCTTCCTTGTAGGAATCCGCCAGCTCCCGCAGGTGGTCGGACACGGTGCCGATACCGATGACGGTCTTGATCCGCAGCTCGTTTTTCAGGGTGTCCTCCATGGACTTTGCGATCTTCTCCAAGTCCTCAGGGGTCGTCCCGCCGGTGATCTGCTTGATGACCGCCACGTCGCTTTCGTTGATGGACAGGACGAAGTCCTGCATCTTGTCCGGGAACATTCCCGCCAGCACATCCACGGTGGCAACATCGCTGTGACCCACCTGACGGATGAGGAACACCGCCCGGGGCGCGTCGGTGGCAAAGTGCAGCTCCTTGGCGCGGATGTAAATATCACCGGGCAGAATGTTGTCCATGATGATATTTTTCACAAAGGTGCCCCGGTCGTGCTTCTCCTCATAGAAGGTCTTGGCATCGTTCAGGGCGATATAGGCCATCTGGCAGAAGCTGCGGGCAGTTTCGTCGTCGCCGGAGCAGAAAACGGCATATTCCAGCACATTGGAATTGCCCAGAATGGCCTTGAAGCTGCGCTGACCGAAGGTGACGATGCTGTCGGCGGCGCCACTCACCTTCAGCGCGGCGTCCGTCCAGCGCTCACCCAGAATGGACATATCGGTGCAGGAAACCACGCACCCCTCGGTATCGATCACGCCGAAGCTGCGGTCCGTAATATCCCGCAACTGAACAATGACACTCTGAAAAACGCTGTTGGACATATCTACAGTCACTCCTTAGTATCTTGCATAAATGCGCATTTCACAAAAACGCATTATTATTATACACAGCTTTTGCGCACATTGCAAGTGCCTTTTGACATTTTATTGCAAAATCTCTTATGTTTTTTAGGTAATATACCAAGGTTTCCCGGAAGGCGCTTCCCCGAAAGGCTGTATCTTCCATCAAAATGACCGTTCAGGGCTGGGTTTTGCCTTCCAGCAGGGCAATCTCCCCTTCCGTCAGCTCCCGGGTCCGGCCTCTCGGCAGATCGCCCAGCGTCAGCGTTCCCTCCTGTCGGCGCTCCAAATAAGTCACGGTCATGTTCCGGGACGCCATCATCCGCCGCACCTGATGGTACTTCCCTTCCCGGACAGTGATCCGGCTCTCCCCCGGCCCCAGCGGCTCCAGAAGCGCGGGCAGGCATACCGTGCCGTCCCGGAGGGTCAGGCCCGCGGCAAAGGCGGATATGTCGTCGGCATTTGCCTGCCCCTCGTGGCGGGCGTAGTAGACTTTCGCCACTTCCTTCTTTGGGGATATCAGCCGGTGGAGCAGCTCGCCGTCGTTGGTGAACAGCAGCAGCCCCTCGGTGGCCTTGTCCAGACGGCCTACGGGCCTTAAATCCATGTGCCGCCACGCCTCCGGCAGCAGCTCCATGACGGTCTTCTCCGCCGCGTCCTCCGTGGCCGTGACGTAGCCTGCCGGTTTGTTGAGCATCACCACCATCCGGCGCTTTCCGCCCAAAGGCTGCCCGTCCAGTGTAACGGTGTGGACAGCGGGGTCGATTTTCCGGGAGCCGTCCTTTTCAGGATTTCCGTCCACGGTCACCCGCCCCGCTTTTAAGATATCCTTCACCTGAGAGCGGGTGCCTGCGCCGCTGCCGCACAGGAATTTGTCCAGTCGTTCCATAGCTCCTCCGTTCTGCGTCCCGGTTCCGGCGCATAGGCTGTACCACCGAAATATGAACCGGGAGGGATTTTTTATGATGGTTATGACCGCGAAGGTCAATCTGAAAAAGGTAATGATCGCCCTTGCCGCCGTGGCAGCGCTGATCGTGGCGCTGATTTTGCTGCTGGGCGGGGGCGGGGATTCCGCCGAGACTTCTGCGCCCACGGCTTCCAGCAACGACGGCCGGGTGAAATTTCTGACGGATCTCGGCTGGGACGTCACCACATCCCCCACAGATTCCAGTCAGGTACGCATTCCCGCCGCGTCCAGCGACGTGTTCGAGCGCTACAACGCCCTGCAAAAAAGTCAGGGCTACGACCTGAGCGAATACGCCGGGAAAAAGGTCATGCGCTACGTCTACAAGATCAACAACTACCCCGGCGCCACCGAGCCGGTGTACGCGACGCTGCTGGTCTACAAAAACCAGATCATCGGCGGCGACGTGACTGACACCGCCGCGCAGGGAAAGATCCGGGGCTTCAAGATGCCGGAAGCCACGACTGCTCCCACCGCCCCCAGTCTCCCCACGGAGACCGCCGCCACCGCGCCGGAGACGACCCAGTAAACATGGGGAAGCTGCCGCGTTTTTTATCTATGGTATCACACAATTCCGCTCTTGACAAGCGCCCCGCTCTGTGCTACTGTGTACCCGAACTAAACAGTATCTTCAGGGCGGGGCGAAATTCCCCACCGGCGGTAAAGGAAGCTTTGATTCAAGACTTCCCAAGTCCGCGAGCGCGTCAGCGTTGAATCGGTGAAACTCCGATACCGACAGTACAGTCTGGATGGAAGAAGATACGCAAAGGATATTTGCGTTTTTTCACGCCCTGGGAATATACCCAGGGCGCATTTTTGTTTTGAGGTGATACCAATGACCGATCTTTGGAAACAAATCTTAGACAATCTGGCATTCGTGGGCGTGAGCCTTGCCATCGTGGTGGGGCTTGGCCTGCTTGCCCGGCTGGCGGAGCATTTTCTCCCGGAAAAGCGGAAGGTCAGCCCCGCCCGGCGGGTCAGCATCATCGGCATCAGCGCCGCCATCGCCGCCGTGCTTCATGTGCTGGACTTCCCGCTGGTGATTCTCGCGCCGGAATTCTATAAGCTGGACTTTTCCGAGCTGCCCGTGCTGCTGTGCGGATTTTACCTGGGGCCCAGCACCACCGTAATTTGCGAGGGCGTGAAAATCCTGCTGAAGCTGCTGCTGAAGGGCACCTCCACCGCCTTTGTGGGCGATCTTGCCAATTTCGTGGTAGGATGCTCTCTGGTTCTTCCCGCCACCGTTTTCTACCACGCCCACAAGAGCAAGCACAGCGCCATCATCGGCCTTGCCATCGGCACGCTGGTCATGACCGTGTTCGGCAGCGCCTTCAACGCCGTTTATCTTCTGCCCAAGTTCGCCCAGCTGTATGGCATTCCGCTGGACACCATCATCGCCATGGGGACGGCCATCCGGGGCGGGGTCAGCAATGTCTCCACCTTTGTTCTGCTGTGCGTCGCGCCCCTGAACCTGCTGAAAGGCGCGGTTGTCTCCGTGCTGACGATGCTGCTGTACAAGCGGGTGGCAAGGCCTCTGTTCGGGCTGCATCAATAAGCATGCGAAAACTGCCGGGGCTTTTACCGGCAGTTTTTTCTTTGCCTTTTCTGGGGAATTGTGGTATAGTATAAAAAAATAAAACGTTCCGGCAATGGGGAGAAAAGCCATGATCCAAATGATAAAAACCTATGAAGAATGCCGGGCGTTTGCCGCAGGCTTTCAAGGTGACCCCAACTTTTCAGACCCCATGCTGAGCAGCGAAGAACAGCTTCAAAGCAATCTGATCAGACCGATTGGAAATCCCGACCGATACTGCGTCTTTGGCGTCTACCATGAAGAGACGCTGATTGGGCTGTTCGCATTCCTCGTTATCCGGGATGAACAATACGCCGAAATGCTGGCAGGCTTGTCCCATGAGAAAAGCGCCTATCTGGAAGCGCTCCAATATCTGAAGCAGCACTTCCCCGGTTATGGCATCGATTTCGTCTTCAATCCCGGCAACTGCCTGCTGCGGGAACAGTTGCATCTGCGGAAGGCCGATTTCGAGCCGGAGCAGCAGAAGATGGTGCTGGAAGCCCCCGCGCCGGATATGGACACCACTGGCATCGTGCCCCTTTCCGACCAGTACGCAGAACAGTACTGCGCCATCCACAATAAAGATATGTACTGGACGGGCGAAAAGGTCGTGCAGGCGCAGGATCGTTTCCACACCTTCCTCGCAATCCGCGACGGCAGGGTCGTCGGTTACATAGATGTGACCTGTACGTTCAAGGAGAACGAACCATTTGATCTGCTGGTTCTGGAAGAGTACCGCCGCATGGGATACGGCCGGAAGCTGCTGGCAAAGGCGCTGGAAGTGAACGCACCCAACGCCATGTCCGTCCTCGTGGACGCGGACAATGTCCCCGCCATCCGCCTGTATGCGTCCATGGGCTTTGCAAAGAAACAGAATATTCTGACGGCACACTGGACAGTGCCGTCAGCAGAATGATAACCAGGAGGTAATTTTTATGTGTGAACTTCTGAAAACCCGCCGCAGCATCCGCAAGTACCGCCCCGAGCAGGTGCCGGACGAATTGCTGGACGCCGTGCTGGAGGCCGGACTTTACGCCCCCTCCGCCATGAACAACCAGAAGCCCGTCATGGTCGCCGTCCGGGACAAGGCCACCCGGGATCAGCTTTCAGCCATGAACGCCGCCGTGATGGGTACGGACAGGGATCCCTTCTACGGCGCGCCCTGCGTCATTGTCGTGCTGGCTGACCCCACCTATCCCACATGGGTGGAAGACGGCACTCTGGTGCTGGGGAATCTGCTCAACGCCGCCCATGCCGTGGAGCTGGGCAGCTGCTGGATCAACCGCGCCCGGGAGATGTTCGACACCGAGGAGGGCAAGGCGCTTCTGCGCCAGTGGGGCATCCCGGAACACTACCGGGGCATCGGCTGCTGCATTCTGGGTTATGCCGATGAGAACCCTGCCCCCAAGGAGCGGGCGGCGAACCGCATCTGGAAGATCTGATAAAGGAGAAAAATGATGGACTTTCTGGAAATTGCCCGCGCCCGGCAGTCCTGCCGCAGCTATGACACAGAGCGGCCTGTAGAACAGGAAAAGCTGGACGCCGTGCTGGAAGCCGCCCGTTTGGCTCCCTCCGCCTGCAACGCCCAGCCCTACCATTTCACCGTCTGCCGGGGGCAGGCCGCCAAGGCTGCGGTCGCCGGTGTGACCGGCATGGGCATGAACAAATTTGCCGCTCAGGCGCCGGTGCTCATCGTAATCTCCGAGCGTTCCTACAATAAAACCGCCGCTCTTGGCTCCAGAGTCACGAAGGTAGACTACCGCTCCATCGACATCGGCATTGCCGCCGCCTATCTCACCGCCGAGGCCACCGCTCAGGGGCTTTCCACCTGTATCATCGGCTGGCTGGACGATGCCAAGCTCCGGGCAGCCTGCGGCCTGAATCAGCCGGTGCGGCTGGTGATCGCTCTCGGTTACGCAAAAGAGGGTGACCCCCTCCGTGAGAAAAAGCGCCGGGACATGGGAGAGCTGGTGGATTACCGATGAAGCATCCCATTGTGACCACATCCGGCGCTTTTGTCTGCCACTGCGTCCGTCTCCACCGGGGGGACGATCTGCTTCTCTCCATCCGGGAACTCGCTCAGGAAAAGCACATTGCGGCGGGAGTGGTGCTTTCCGCCGTGGGCTGCGTCACGGAAGCGAAGGTGCGGGATGCCAGCGGCGTGAACATCCGGTCCATCGGGGAGCACTGCGAGATCGTCAGTCTGAACGGCACCGTCAGCGAGCAGCGGTGTCATCTGCACATCGCCCTGTCCAGAGAAGACCTTTCCACATTGGGCGGTCATCTCTGCCCCGGCTGCATCGTCAACACCACCTGTGAGCTGGTGATCGCAGAGCTTCCCGGCGTCCGCTTCGGCGTGGAGCAGGACGGAGAAACCGGGTATGACGAGCTGATATTTGAATCTTTTTGACCTACAGGGGCGGCCGTAACGGCCGCCCTTTTTCTGCTTGACAAAGATTGTCATCTGTGGTATCTTACATTTAACAATTCAGTTAATTGTTAAATGACATTCAGGGAGGTGAATTCCTTGGCGTTGCAGCAAACCCTAAAAGCCCTGTCCGACCCGACCCGGCGGGAAATTCTGAATCTGCTCAAGTCCGGCAGGCTGTCCGCCGGGGAAATTACCGACCATTTTAGCATCACCCCCGCCGCCGTGTCCCGGCACCTGTCCGTTCTGAAGGACGCCGACCTGATCTGGGACACCCGGGAGGGAAAATTCATCTTTTATGAGCTGAACACCTCGGTCTTAGAGGAAATCATGCTCTGGCTCACGGATTTGAAAGGAGGCGCTGCCCCATGATGAAGCAGTACAAAAAAGAACTGATTGTCTCCACGCTGCTTGCCCTTCTCCCCATCGCCGCAGGGCTGCTTCTGTGGAACCGGCTTCCCGGCCAGCTTGCCACCCATTGGGGCATGAGCGGCGCGGACAGATGGAGTGGCAAGTCCGCCGCCGTGTTTCTTCGGCCGCTGTTGCTGCTGGCCGCCCATTATCTGGTGCTGTTTCTCGTTTTCCGCGACGCAAAGAACCGGAATCAGAGCAAAAAGGTGGTGGGTCTGCTGTTCTGGATGATTCCCGCCGTCTCCATCCTCGTCAGCGGCATCACCTACGCGGTGGCGCTGGGCTGGAAATTCCGGCTTGCCGGCCTTCTTTATGTGGGGCTGGGACTGATGTTCGCCGCCATAGGCAACTATTTCCCCAAATGCCGCCCCAACCGCACCGTGGGCATCCGGATTTCCTGGACGCTGGGCAGCGAGGAAAACTGGAACGCGACCCACCGCTTCGCCGGTAAGGTCTGGGTCATCGGCGGTCTTATAATGGTGCTTGCCGCTCTGCTCCCGGAGGTGCCGGGGATCATCGTCACCATTCTCGCCGCGGCCGCTCTGTCCATCCTTCCCATCGCCTATTCTTACCGCTACCACTGGATCCACGGGACGAAAAGCGAACCCGACCCGCTGTCCAAGAAAATCTCCGTTGGCATGCTGATCTTCACGGCGGTGATTGTGGTGTTCGTCGCGGTCATGCTGTTCACCGGCAATCTCCATTACCGGTTCGACAGCGACAGCTTTACCGTGGAAGCCTCTTATTTCGACGACCTTACCGTAAAATACGACGCCATCGACGGCATCGAATACCGGGAGGGCAACGTGGACGGCACCCGAACCTACGGCGTAGGCAGCTTCCGGCTGCTGCTGGGAACGTTTGAGAACGCGGAATTCGGCACCTATACCCGCTACACCTACTACCGCCCGGAAGCCAGCGTCATTCTGTCAGTGAGCGGGAAAACGCTGGTCCTCAGCGGCAGCAGCGCGGAAAGCACGCGAAGTCTCTATGACACTCTAGTCAAAAAAACCGGCCTATAACGGAAAGGAGAAAACGATATGAACACAGTATCTTCCGCAAGCATTACCGGCATGGTCGTCAGCCTGATTCTCTGCGTGGCAGCGCCCGTGGCGCTGTGCATCCTGCTGAAACGCAAAACCGGCGCAAAGCTTTCCGACATGCTCCTGGGCGCGGTGACCTTCATCATCTTCGCCATGTTCTTAGAGCAGATGCTCCACCTGGCCATGAGCGCCGTCTTTGGGGAGAAACTGACGGGCAACCTGTGGCTGTCCGCCCTGTACGGCGGCGCGGCGGCTGCGGTTTTTGAGGAATTCGGGCGGCTGGTCGCCATGAAGTATTTTCTGGGCAGCCAGCTGGAAAAGGAAAACGCCCTGATGTACGGCGTGGGTCACGGTGGCATTGAAGCGCTGTTCGTCGGCGGATTGACCTGCGTTTCCAACCTCGCCACCGTTTCCATGGTCAACGGCGGCAAGCTGGAAAGCGCCCTCGCCGGGCTGGACGAAGCCGCCCGGGCGACTTCTCTGGAGACGATCTCCCAGCTGTGGACGCTTCCGGCTTACCTCTTTTATATGGTCGGCGTGGAGCGGCTCATTGCGTTTGCTCTGCAAATCTGCCTGTCGTATCTGGTGTACCGCGCCGTCCGGTATCACCGCCGGGGCTTCTTCCTCGCTGCCATGGGCATCCACTTCGCCGTGGACGCACTGGGCGCGCTGCTCAAGGACGCCGTTCCCATCCCCGCTCTGGAGGCCATTCTGGCGGTCATCGTCATCGTGACCGCGATCTTCACCGTCCGGCTGTATCGCGGGGAAACCGAAAAAGCCGTGAGTGACTGACTCCGCGCCATATTACCGTCCGCCCGTGACTCTCCCGCGGGCGGACATTCTTTCCCCGAAAACCGCAAATAAAACTTGACTATGGGGCATAATTCTTCTATAATGTTTGGAGCTATGGATATTTTTATCTGAGAAAGGATTTTGAATATGGCAAAAGAATTTAAGATCACCAGTCTGCGTCTTGCCGATCTGGAAAAGGAACTGAATTACCTGAAAACCACCCGTGAGCGCGAAGTCGCCGCCATGATCGCCGAAGCCCGCTCCTACGGCGACTTGTCCGAAAACTCCGAGTACGACGCCGCCAAGAACGAGCAGGCCAAGCTCTATGGTCGTATCGCCGAGATCGAGGACGTCCTGTCCCACGCCGTCATCATCGAGGACGAAAACGAGGCCAGCGGCCGGGTGGGTCTTGGCTGCACCGTGGTAGTCGAGGACGAGAACGGCAAGCAGACCGAGTACCGCATCACCGGTTCTCAGGAAGCCAACCCCATGGAGTTCAAGCTCTCCGACGACTCCCCCTTCGGCCGCGCCGTCGTCGGCAAAGCCGCGGGCGAGACCTTCACCGTCAACGCCCCTGCCGGCTCCTTCACCATGAAGGTGGTCAGCGTTTCCCGCGAGGGCTGAGCCATGGCAAAGTTTGTACCGCAGCCGGAGCTGTCTCTGAATGACCAGATGCAGATCCGGCGGGAAAAGCTGGCGGCGCTTCAGGTCGAGGGGCGCGACCCCTTCGTCCAGACGAAGTTCGATTTCAATGCCGATTCCGCTGCCATCAAGGCCGACTACGAAGCCTTCGAGGGCAAGACCGTCAAGGTCGCGGGACGTCTGATGAGCAAGCGCGGTCAGGGCAAGGTCATGTTCTGCGATCTGCAGGACCGCGCCGGCCGCATCCAGATCTTCGTGAAGATCGACGAGCTGGGCGAGGAAGAATACAACCGCTTCAAGAAGTACGACATCGGCGACATCGTCGGTGTGGAGGGCGAGGTCTTCAAGACGAAGACCGAGGAAATTTCCATCCGCGCCAAGGTCGTCACCCTGCTGAGCAAGTCTCTGCTGCCCCTGCCCAACAAGTTCCACGGCCTGACCGATAAGGAAGCCCGTTTCCGTCAGCGCTATGTTGACCTGATGGTGAACCCGGAGGTCAAGCGGAATTTTGTCATCCGCTCCAAGTTCATCAAGCACCTGCGCAACTATCTGGACAGCATGGGCTACATTGAAGTGGAGACCCCCGTGCTGAACACCATTGCCGGCGGCGCTGCCGCCCGTCCCTTCGTCACTCACCACAACACGCTGGATATCGATATGTACATGCGCATCGCCACGGAGCTGCCCCTGAAGCGGCTGATCGTCGGCGGCATGGATCGGGTGTACGAGGTCGGCCGCATTTTCCGCAACGAAGGCATGGACCCCAAGCACAACCCGGAGTTCACCACCGTGGAGCTGTATCAGGCTTACGCCGATTTCCACGACATGATGGACATTGCCGAGGGCGTCTACACCACCTTTGCCAAGGAGGTTATGGGCAGCTACGAGCTGGAATGGATGGGCGAGAAGATCGACCTGACCCCCGGCTGGCCCCGGCTGACCATGGTCGAAGCCGTCAAGAAGTACGTAGGCGTTGACTTTGGCGTCATCACCGACGACGCGGAGGCCGTAGCCGCCGCCAAGGCCGTTGGCGTTGAGCTGGCCGACGCCGCCGAGAAGACATGGGGCAACGCCCTGTATGCCTGTTTCGACCAGAAGGTCGAGGAGCATCTGGTGCAGCCCACCTTCATCACCATGTACCCGGTGGAGGTCTCCCCTCTGACCAAGAAGTCCCCGGAAGATCCCCGCCTGACGGAGCGTTTCGAGTTCTTCATCAACCGCAGCGAAATGGGCAACGCCTATTCCGAGCTGAACGACCCCATTGACCAGCGGGAGCGCTTCATGAAGCAGGTCGAGCAGCGTGAGCGGGGCGACGACGAGACAGAGATGCTGGATGAGGATTTCCTCACCGCGCTGGAGTACGGCATGCCCCCCACGGGCGGCATGGGCATGGGCATCGACCGCGCCGTCATGCTTTTCACCGGCGCCGATACGATTCGGGAGGTTATCCTGTTCCCCACGATGAAGCCCCAAGACTAAAAAGCCATTGTGCTGCAATAACTTTTGCCCTCATATTCTTCAGTTGACAACAAATTGACAACAATTTCGTATATCAATACGAAGTGATGTGACGCAGGATGAAGTTTTGTTAGACCCCAGCGCAAAACAGCACTTATCATTTGAGGACACTTTCTGTACGAATTTCCAGAAAGTGTCCTTTTCTTTTTGCAGGTTGCAGCATCTGTCTTGACAAATTCCAATTTGAAAGGATTTTGAGCGAATGATCAGTGGACAGACAAAAGAATACTTTGAACTTGGAAAGCGAAACGATGTTCGTGAGCGTGCAAAAAGGCTGCGCCGGCAATTTCTAAGGTATAAAGACGCGGAGATTGTTTACAGCATCCACCATAAGAAGCTTCTGGAGATGGCCAACAAAGCAGGCGCCATTTATCGTATCGATGGCACTGTGCTGATTAACCGGGATATCTTCGATCAGTATCTGGAGCAGTTTCATGAGCCCAGTACCCTTACGCAAGCGGAGGAAAAACAATGAGCGGGAACCTGTGGATGTTTTCTGATAAGCTGGATGATGAGGATATTGAGATCATGAAGCATGAGTTTATCACCTACTATCAGGGTGCAGATTATTACGGTTTGGGCTTGAAAATGTTCACCCGATTGGCTCATGAAGCAGGCGCTGTCTACAAGATAGGCAAGAAGGTGCTAATCCGCCGTACTATCTTTGATGAATACCTTCGGCAGCAGTATCGTATTGAGCAAACGGAGTCGTCGCCTGCTGCCGATGGAAAAGAAGCACCCATAAGGCAGGGAACGCTCGTACTGGACCCCGATAGCGGTCGCATGAACATTCGGTTTGGCCTAAATGACTACTACGGTTTTCTCTCGTGCGGAACACGAATGGAAGTGCAGATAGACGGAGAATGGATCCCAACACGGCTTGAGATGGCTGACAACTGGATCCTGATTGGTATTGAAACAAAAAATATCACCGGCCTGACAGTCAGAATCAAAAAGCGATGCAGCAACAAATGCAACTATGCATAGCTGTGTACTCCGGGAAGTCCGATTCTTAACTTCTCCCACATTGGAGGTGATAATTTCTCATTTGCTCGGAGCATCCGAATAGCTCCACATAATTTGATATAGCGCAACTTTCCAAATCCTGCCACACAGGATGAGGCCCCGGACGGTTTCTGTCACACCGTTCGGGGCCTTTTAGCACAGTGACATATTCAGATTGGAGGAAATTATGAAAATAGGAACACTGGTGCCACAGCGAGACACAGGCCGGATGGATATTCGCTTCTCCCCTAATGGCTATTACGGAGGATTGCATTGCGGTGAAACCTTAGATGTAAAGATCAATGGGAGATGGGTTTCCACTCGTATTGAAATGGGAAACGATTGGTATCTCGTCGGCGTCGATACGGATGATCTCGTCGGTTTGATCGTCCGCATCTAAAAGCATAACTGGCCAGTAGGAGCATTCCTGCTGGCCTTTTCTATTTCACAGGGAGGAAAGCAACATGAAGTGTCTGCGCAAATATCAGTGGGTCAAGCTGCCCAGAGATATTCCGGATATGGGAAAGGGGCTGATGGCCTACTGGGCCATGCTTGCCTCCCGCGCAGCCTTCCGCAAGGGCAATGCCAGTTACTGCGGCCACAGCAATCCCGTAGCCCCCGGAATGTGGGCGGGTGGTGTTGTCGGTCTCAAGAGCATTCTGGGTGCCAAAAGCCGTGCCAAGGCGCTGCAGATACTTGACAAGCTTTCCTCCCTTGGTTTTCTGAAATACTCTCTTGACAGCCAGACAAAAAAGCTGACCTATGAGATCACCGATTGGGTCGTTAAGTGTTCTGGGGCTGAATGTATGTCCGGGGCTGTTTACGCTTCCACAGGCTATGGCTTTCTATGCCTGCCGCGAAGCATCACGCAGCGGCTGGCAGACGCAAAGCGAGTTTTCGATGAAGCGGATGCATGGCTTGATCTGTGGTGTCATACCACCTATGAGGACTATGGGAACGCCTTCTCGTTTCTTGCACCTGTCGTGCAATACGGTAGATTCGGGAGCGCCCTGACTTTGGAAACGCTGGGAGAGCGTTGGGGCTGGGAGAAAACAAAGGTATGGAGGTTCTTCAAAAAGCATGGGGATGTCTTTTCTCTGTACCGGCTGCCCAGTTCCTATGGCTGTCTCGTGTTTAACGCTGCCTATCCAACCGGGGCTGATATTCAGCCTCCGGAGCAGGATGTGGTTATGTGTATTTTGCGTGAAATACTTATTTGCTCAACTTACAAGTACAAGGGCAACAGTGAGAACATACGTGTAAACCACATGGTTGCATGGTATAGCAAAACGGTCATTTCGTCCCAGCAGGTACAGCCTGTTCCTGCGGCTCCAGTATGCCGCGTTGCGCTTTCTGTCCCCATAACGCGTGCGTATCTTTCTCATGGTTGGAACTGTAAGCATTGTAGGAACTACCATTATGCCTGCCCGGGTATGTTAACGGGAACACCCTGTTTTTTCCGTTCTGGGTACGAAATCAGAGGGCCGTGTACACAAGTCGAAAATCACGAATACAACAGCAAGGAGATTTTGCTATGAAAAGTAAAAAACCGTCATTATACGATGCACAGGAGGAGCAGATTCAGCTGCAATCCGCCTCCTTTGTAGATTTCCTGACACGGAAAGGTGTTCTTGAAGATCATAATATCGACAACGAGCGTGTCCGAAAGGCCAAAAAGGATACTGCACAGCGAGCATATCACAATACAGAGGTTTTGCTGAGCCAGTATCGCCTGATTATCTGGGTATTGGAGTGCATTCCCGGAGAATTATCCGACGAGCTGGAAGTTCCTGTACATGACATCGACGCTCTGGCAGAGAAAATCGATATCCAGACCTCCCTTGAAAACGCGCGGATCGAAAGCCGGGTAAATGCCATGATGAAGACCCGATATCTGGTAGATCGCATCCATGAAGCTCTTGCGGTTATCCGGAAGAAACCCGGCAACGGAGAAGACCTGTACTCCGTCCTTTATACGACATATCTTGACCCTGTTGAGAGAAAACATGAGGAAATCCTCAAAGAGCTCCGCATGACGTCAAGGACCTATTACCGCTTACGAAGGGAAGCCATCACGATCATGTCCATCCGGCTGTGGTCTGCCCCCTCCGGGGAAACTGCCTCGTGGCTTGAAGTCCTCACCATCCTCGAAGAGATGTAAAAGATGGGATGGCGAACGGGATGAAACATACGAAAACATTTTGGCAGGTCTTTGCTGATGACTAGAGAATGGCAATGTGATATAATCTTATCGTCCAAAGTGGACGAAACGATCAGGCACTGTTTTGAGAGCTGATTTTGGCTCCTCAGAATGGTGCCTTTTGTTGTTTCATCACCAAGAAAGGAGGAAGTAGCACATGGTTAAACAGATTACCAGAGGCAAAGACATCGCCCGAAACACCTACTGGTCCGCAGTTGGTATGGCCGCGGCCACCATGCTGGCAGTCCAGCCCGTTTTCGCAGACACCATCTGGGATCGTTTCTCTACGATCCTGAAGGATGTTTACGGTCAGGTCGTTGCCATCAGCACCATCGTTGCCGTTACAGTCGCAGCCATTGCACTGCTGATCCGCATGATTTCCCGCAATCAGCGAGCAGTTGAAGAAGCTACCAGCTGGCTGAAGCGCATCGTCGTGACATGGATCATCCTGAACTCTCTGGGCTTCGTTGTAGCCTACCTGCAGCCCTTGATTCAGGGCGGCAGTTACTCCGGCTAAGCGAGGCATAGGGAATATCCAGACTTACCGAGGAGGTGATACCCATATTAGACTGGATATTCGAGGGTATCGTCAATTGGGTGGCAAGTATCGTTTCCCAGCTGTTTGACGCGGTATCCGGGCTGTTCCTTGAAGCGCTCGGTACCGATATGACAGCGATGGAAGAATACTTCCCATTCGTCACCAAAGCCTACGATGTCATGCAGGTAACAGCATGGGCAATCTTAATTCTGATTACCATATGGCAGCTGTTTCGTGCATTCGGAGGCCCTATTACAGAAGCTGAGAACCCTTGGCATCTGCTGATCCGGAGTTCTGTCTACGGCCTTCTGATTGGCTATGCCAAGCCGATTTTCTCCCTGTGCCTGAACATTGCGCGGGCGCCCTATACAACCCTTATGGAATTATCCATGACCGCAGAGGATTTCACCTTTGCGGGCGTGGAACAAGCCCTCACCAATGGTCTGGTGACAATCGTGTCAGCTGCAACCGTTGTAGGTCTGATCCTGATCCTCATTCTGGAGATTTCTCTGGGATGGAACTACTTCAAGCTCCTGCTGGAAACCGTAGAACGGTACATCGTTGTTGGTGTTCTGTGCTATACCTCGCCTCTCGCCTTTTCTATGGGCGGCTCCAAAACCACGAACACCGTGTCCAAGTCCTGGTGCAGGATGGTTGGTTCCCAACTGCTGCTCCTTGTCATGAACGTCTGGTTTCTTCGTGGTTTTGCGTCCTCCATGGGGCAGTTCATTGCAAACGGCGGTGCATTGACCACCGGTAAAGGAAGCATCTTTCTGTGGATGTTCTGCGCACTGGCTTATCTGAAGTGCGCCCAGCGATTCGACAGCTATCTGGCCTCCATCGGCCTGAATGTGGCGCAGGCCGGATCCAGCATGGGCATGGAACTGATGATGGCCGCCAGAGTCATCTCCGGGGCAGGCAGCAGTGTTCGCAGTGCGGGCAGTGTCTTCGGCCGGAGCGGAAATGCCGCTGCTACCGGAACCGGTGCTGCCGCAAATGGCTTTGCCTCCGGTTTCGCTTCCAGATTCAGCCCCAACTCCTATGTCCGTGATGCCGTTGTGGAAGGCGGCTCCCACATGGGCTTCAATGGCGGCGCCGGATTCGTTGGCCGTACCTTCGGTGGTATCGCTGCCCGGAATGGCGCTACCCTGAATGGGAACTCCATTTCCTCTGTAGCGGCCAGAGCGCCCAGCACTTCCGGTACGATTGCCGGTGATATAGCGGACAGGAGCCTTGGCAACTATATGCCCCAGATGCAGGGATTCCAGCTTCAGGGAACGCAAATTACAGGCGGTCACATCAGCACGACCGCAGTTTCCGCGGATGGCAAAACGGCTTCTGTGGATATGTTCAACGCTTCTCAGTTTGAAAAGCCAGAAGTTCCCCACAGCGTAGTTACTGCAACGGATGGAAGTCAGTGGTATCAGATGGCAAGTGGCGAGGGTCGCGGTGCTTTCTACGATGTACCCACCTTTAACGGTGTTGGCGCAGAGATCTCCAACGCAGCAGCAGGTGATGGCATTTCCGGAGTATCCCAGCCCAGCGAAAGCAGCCAGAGCTTCGGCGAGACGCTTACCCACGATGGCGTTGAAGGCCATCCCGGTATGGTGACTTACCCCGGCGCAGCAGACGGAATTGGTGCAGCGGATACCCCGGCTCCGGAGAGCACCCTGCTTACAGGAGTTGCCGCATCCCCTGCGAGCGGAGAAGATCAACCGCCCATTGGTTATGGAAATGGCGCGCCCTCCGTGGATACCGTTTACGACAGCGCCCCCGAAGCACAACACTTTGGTGCTGCATATGCGGGTGGCTTTGGCGAGTCTCCCCAGAACGGCGCTCAATTTGCAGATCATGGAGAAAACGTTGGTCAGGGATTCTATTCCGAGGCGCCCCTTGTGGCAGCAACCTTCCCCAGCGCACCGGAGGGTACTTCCCTGCGCACCGTGGGCGACGGCGTTATCGAAGCCAGTTCCCCGGATGGAGGCAACACGCTCTGGTACAACAGCGCCTATTATCAGGAACCCGATGCGCCCCACAGCGTCATGCAGTCTTCCAACGGTGTGGATTGGTATGCCATGCAGCAGCAGGGCAACATTCCCCAGTTTGAAGCTGGCGAGGCCGCAGCTGCCTATAATCAGGCGGCATTCCAGAACTTTATGCCCGGTTATGATCTTCCTGTTTCTCGGGTTGATGGCACACACCGTCAGGACGGCTACTTTGAAGTTCGGCACGAGGATGGTTCCGGTACAAAGTTCTATGATATCGCCAGATATGCCGCACCTCATGGTGACTATCAGGTCTTCGAGGATTCCCGCGGCAGTCAGTGGTACGCAATTCAGGGCGATGCCGCTGTCGACCGCAAACCCGTCTACGAGAACGGTAAGCCTGTCTATGACAACGGAAAACTCCGCACGACCAATGTGGAAACCATTCGTTACAAGCAGACGCCCATCCGATTCGCTGAGCCTGAAAAGCGCGGAGATATCGAACGAAAGCCCCCAAAAAGAAAAATGTAACCAGATGGCCATGGTTGTGAATCTCACGATCATGGCCTTTTTTCATTCCAAAATGGAGGTGATTCCATGGCCGAGCCGGAAAAAGATCAGATCGGCGATGGTCAAGACAATTTCGGTCAAGCTGCCGGGAAAGCAATTCAGGCAGCGAAGCAAATCTCCCATGATGCTGCCGCAGAGGCAGCCGTAAAAGGTGCGGAAGCAACAGCAAATGCGGCCGCTGCAGTGGTTCAAGCCAGTACGGAAAGCGGCAAAGCCGTCGCTGAAATCGCCGCAGGCACTGCCGCCGGAGGCCCGTGGGGCGCAATTCTTTCCGCCGCATGGGCAATGCGCCACAGCTTGTTCAAGGTTCTGGTCTGCATCTGCCTTTTCCTTTTGATTATCGTCATTCTCATCTGCTCCATCCCAAGTATCGTTCTGGACAGTGTGTTTGGCCTGAACGGGGTCCCTCCCGCAGAAGGAGTCACGCTGGAATCGTCCTACTCTGAAATGTCCAATGCGGTATCGGCAGTAATCGACGCAGGGTATGACCAGTCTCTCGCCAGAGTCGAGGAAATCATTCTGGATGGCGGTTATGACTATGACCTTTCCATGGATGCCCTTATCAATCATGCGCAATCGTCTGCCGGTTATGATGTCTGTTACATTCTGGCCGCCTATTCTGCTTCCTTACAGCAGAAAGGCACATCCGTGGAGGACATGGTAGCGAAGCTGGTCAGAATCTCCGACCAGATGTTTCCGGTTTCCTATGTAGAACGGCAGCAGGAAAGGCTCGTACCTGTAAGTTATTCCACGTACAAGCCTGTGACAGTAACCGTTGTGACCCGCATTGAATCGGCAGGTATTGTCAATAACGTCCCCCGCTATAACTACACCACTGAACAGCGGCGCTACTATCTTCCGGACGAGGCAAGGGAATCTGATGAAGAAATCACGGTTCCTAGGTACAAAGCAGTTTCCGTGACAGTACCGACCTACTCTGGCAGTAAGATTTCCGGCACCCGGACAGAGACCTATTATGAAGCAGACGGTGACGAAGCACTGGAACCGACCACCGAGATTATCAAGTATGTGGAATGTACCATTTCGCCCTTCGACAATTCGGTGATTCTGGAAGCCTTTGGCATTGACACCTCAGCACAATACCCCCAATTCAATCTGACCTACGGTGAGGTAATTCAGAATATGGCAAACGCCTTAAAGATGACCCTGTACGGCACTTTGGGAAGCGGAACGTCCGTTCCCCTCACAGATGCTGAGCTGATCGCATTTGTCAACAGCCTCAGCTGTAATGACACCAGAAAGCATATCGTCACCACCGCTCTGTCGCTGGTAGGAAAGGTTCCTTATTTCTGGGGCGGCAAAAGCGAAGCCGGATGGAATGACGAATGGAACACTCCCAAGTTAGTTACTGCTTCCGGATCAAGTTCCACGGGAACGATACGTCCGTATGGGCTGGATTGCTCCGGGTTTACCGACTGGGTGTACAAAACCGCCCTTGGCATCAGCATTCAGGCCGGCTCTTGGGCGCAGTACACAAGCTCTACTCCCATTTCCGAAGCGGAGCTTCTTCCCGGCGATCTCGGTTTCCTCCTGAATGACGGCGGCACTACAGACCATGTTCTTATTTTCGCCGGTTACGATGAGGGCGGCAACCGGAAATGGGTGCATTCGGAGGGTGGCATTGGCGTCCATATCAACACCCCCGGCTATGACTCCAAACTGGTTCTGCGAAGACCTTCCGGGGTTAATTTCGAGCAGGATGTCAGCAGTCCCGCCTATGGCGAACCGCTTTACTCCTTTGAAGTCAATGTGACCCATTACTGTGCCTGCACCAAGTGCTGCGGTCCCAATGCCAAGGGTATTACCGCCAGCGGCAAAAAAGTTGCGGTCGGTATGGTTGCCATGTCCAGCTACTACCCATTCGGTACCCAGATCATGATCAACGGCATCATGTATACAGTTGAGGATCGGGGCGGCGCCGGTATCGAGAACAACATTGCCCGCGTCGATATTTTTGTCCCGGATCACAACGAAGCACTGCGGTTGGGGCGCTTTAACACCACCGCTTACATCTACAGAATTGGAAGGTGAAGAAATTGTATTTGCAGGAATTCAAAATCTATCTGATTGGCGGCCATGTGCTCAAGGCCGCCGAGGAAGTGACTATCCCCGCCGAACATCGGCTCCTCAACCGGTTCCAGAAGGCCAAACCTGAGGATATCCTTTCTGTCGGCAGTGAGGAAACCAGTCAGGCTTACATTCCTGTCCGGAATATTCTGTACATCTCCACCGGTGATGTGATCCGATGGTGAACAGTATGGAAGAAAAGGAATACAGCAACGTGTATGCCATCCCGGCAAACTACACCGATTCCGGCAAGCTGCTGGGCGGTATGGTGGAACCCCGGAATGCTGTTGAGGCGGTTGCTCTTGTGATTATGGTGGGCTACCCGGAAATCAAATGGATTCCGATGCCCACTACAATTCGCATCGTCATCATGACCGTGACCCTGATTCCGCTGGCAGTGGTTGCGTTCATGGGAATTGGCGGAGACTCTCTGCTCCAGTATCTGGGGCATATCCTCTCTTTCTGGGAAAACCGGCGGGTATTACACTTCAGGAGGATCGGATACAAGTATGACCCAAAACAGCTCAAAAAGCCGGGGCGCAAAGGCAAAAAGAAAAAAGCCGGAAAAGCTTGAGTTTGTCCAGCCTTTCATCCCGGTCAAGGATATTTGCAACGGTATCGTGGAAACCACCGATGGCCGATATGTGAAAATCCTTGAAATCGAACCCATCAATTTTATGCTCCGATCTTCTGAGGAGCAGTACAACATCCTATCGTCCTTCGCCAGCTGGCTGAAAATCTCCCCCATGAAGCTGCAGTTCAAATCCATCACCCGGAAAGCGGATTCCGACAAGCACATTGCTATGATCCGAAAGGAGCTTTCCATGGAGGATAACGCACAGTGCAGAGCCATGGGTGAGGATTATATCCGGCTGATTAAAGATGTCGGCTCCAGAGAAGCACTGACCCGGCGCTTCTTTTTGATTTACCAGTACGAAGCCATCGGAAGAAACGAATCGGATGATTATTCCAAAATCTACAGCATGTTGGTCAGCGCGGAGCAGAATGCACGCGCTTATTTCATGCAGTGCGGAAATAACATCATCCAGCCCAAGAATCCCGACCAGGCGGTAGCAGAGATCCTGTATATGTTCTTCAATCGCCGCTCCTGCGTGGATGAACCGTTCACCGACCGCGTCAACCGGGTCATCATCGACACCATGACCGCCAAAGAAAAGGTCATTGGCGTTGATCCCATCCCGCACATCTCTGTCCGTCAATTTATTGCCCCCAGAGGTCTGGACTTATCCCATTACAACTACATCGTCATGGATGGCAGGTATTACTGCTTCCTCTACATCAAGGGGAACGGGTATCCCAGTACCGTGCGGGGTGGTTGGATGTCCAGCCTTATCAATGCCGGTGAGGGCATCGATATTGATGTCCACCTCTCCCGGGAGAACCGGAGCAAAACCATTGACAAGGTCGCCCAGCGTATCCGATTGAACCGCACCAAGCTCAAGGGTATGCAGGACACCAGTACCGATTACGAAGAACTGACCAACTCCATTCAGGCGGGCTATTACATTAAAAATGGTATTGCTAACCACAACGAAGATCTGTTCTATATGTCGGTATTCGTGACCATCTCCGCCAAAACCTATGATGAGCTCCTGTGGCGCAAGCAGCAGATGATCGACATGCTCAAGTCTATGGATATGTACCTTAGCGATTGCCGCTTCCAACAGGAGGATGCCCTGCGCAGCGTCATGCCGTTTCTCCAGATCAGCCCCAAGCTGCAGAAGAAAACCCAGAGAAATGTCTTGACCAGCGGTGCAGCGTCCACCTATATGTTCACCAGCTTCGAGATGTCTGACGATTCCGGTGTACTTCTGGGCGTCAACCGGCATAACAATTCTCTCTGCATTGTTGACCTTTTTAATACGAAGATCAACAAGAACGCGAACCTGACCATGTGCGGCACCAGCGGCGCCGGCAAGACCTTCACGCTTCAGCTTTTGGCTCTGCGTATGCGAATGCGCGGTATTCAGTGCTATATTATCGCCCCCATCAAGGGTCATGAATTCAAACGGGCCTGCAGCAAAATCGGCGGCGAGTTTATCAAGATTGCCCCCGGTTCTCCCCACTGCATCAATGTCATGGAGATCCGGCACACGATTTCCCCGGAGATGGAGCTGATTGACGAGGTTGACTACAACGATATGGACTCCATGCTGGCCAGAAAGATTCAACAGCTCATGATTTTCTTCTCCCTGCTGATTCCTGATATGACCAATGAGGAGGAGCAGATGTTGGATGAGGCGCTGATCAAAACATACAACGAGTTTGGCATCACCCACGATAATAACTCGCTGTATGCCGATGCGATGTGCTTCCCACCGAAGCTGAAGAAAATGCCCATTCTTGGTGATCTTCATAAGCACCTGCTGGAAAATACCATGACAACGCGTATTGCCGCCATCGTCAGCCGTTTTGTGACCGGTTCTGCCCAGAGCTTCAACCGCCAGACGAATATGGATCTGACCAATAAGTACATCGTTCTGGACCTCTCCGAACTGAAAGGCAAGCTGCTCCCTGTCGGTATGATGATTGCCCTGGATTATGTCTGGGACAATATCAAAGCCGACCGGACCAAGAAAAAGGCCATTATGATCGATGAAATCTGGCAGCTCATTGGCGCATCTTCCAATAAGCTGGCCGCCGAGTTCTGTCTGGAAATCTTCAAGGTCATCCGCGGTTATGGCGGCGCCGCCATCGCAGCGACGCAGGACCTCAGCGATTTCTTCAGTCTGGATGACGGCAAGTACGGACGAGCTATCATCAACAACTCCAAGAATAAAATCATCCTGAATCTGGAGCAGGATGAGGCTCAGTACGTCAAAGACGTACTGAAGCTGACCCGCACAGAGGTGCGCTCCATCACCCAGTTTGAACGTGGCGAAGCCCTGATCCACAGCAACAACAATAAGGTTCCCGTGGTTATCAAAGCCTCTGCGGAGGAAAAGGAAATGATTACCACCGACCGGGCAGAGCTGGAAGCGATCCTGCGGAAGCGCCAGAAAGAAGCCACATAATCAACGGGCGTTGTACGCATTTTCCCGTTTATGCGTATAACGCCCAAAATAAGTACAGGAGGAATATAAATCATGGCTCTTATGGAAGACGAACGCCTGATCCTACGGTGGCTCAGTCAGTACGGGCCTTTGCGTTGGCCGCAAATTCGCGGATTGCTCTACTACAGACCGCAGCGCTCTGTCAACAGGCTTGTTCAGAACATGAAGCATACCCGCAGGATTGCCGCCATAGAAGATGGTGAATATCTGGCAGTCGATCAATACTGCGAGCCGAAGCAGCGAATGATTACCGCCGTCTGGGTATTGCTCCAGTTTATTGAGCAAATTGCTCCCGAAGCCCACTGGCAAGCAGATGCCCCGGCACAGATTTCTTTTCTGAAGGATAAAACCGCATACGAAATCGTGGTTCTGTATGAAGACGAGGACCATTTAATCCGGCTTCTTCAGCCTCAGGAGGATACGAAATACATTATCGTTGTCCCGAATATGGAATTTGCGAATAAACTGATTCTCCCGGATGCGCCGTGCCTTTTCGCAACAGTCGATCAAACCGAATGTGAGGCGCCCAAAATCACTTTTTATTCCAGTTAGGAGGAAAGCAATATGCCCGAAGAAAATTCCATCTTTATGAAAACCTCCAGCAGAGCACTGGGCATTCTGACCCAGCTCCACGCCGAAACTGCTCAGGCGATGTACGCATACACAGTCGGTCGGCAGCAGGAAGCAAACGAAATGGCTCTCAGCAATGCAATCCTTGCGGAAAGGCTGATCGGCTGTTACCGGGTGATTCCTTCTCTGCTGGGTTCCCCCAATGCCAGAAAAAGCGTCGAGCAAATCATGCGGGATGAAATTCCCGTTGAAATCGGCTTTACCGAGGAGGGCTGGTTTTCCCTCCGGATTCCCCGGCTGCTTCCCCGAAAGGAGCGTGGCAAAGGCTCCGTCGAATACATTCGAGGCTTTTTGGGGCCTGCCATGCAGAGGTTTTTCAAAGAGGGATCTCCCGTCCGCTTTGACGACTGTGTAATCATCTACCGTCATATCTATGACCGGGCGGAACCGGAGCGCAGGCACCGGGACCATGACAACATTGAAACCAATTTCGTAACGGACATCGTTGCCCTGTATGTCATGACGGACGATGCACCGCTGCGCTGTCGGCATTACTACTGCAGTGCCGCAGGCAGCATGGAACGCACCGAAGTCTACGTCGTACCTGAGCAGGATTTTGTGTGCTGGTATGAGGCCGAAAAAGCTTTTCCAGATGAGGGGGTGAAGCTCCATGCACAGACCACCTTTGGGCCAGAAAAAGCTATCCCAAAACAGGGGTAAAATCCCACAGCGGCTTATCTACACAACTCGAAATGTGAAAAAGCCCCGTGCCCCAAGGAAAATTCTGCCTCCGAATCGGTCCGATTTAGCCAAAAGGAGCAGGCATGAGGGCGAAAATGCTCCGATTCAAGGAGAGGAAACATGACCACCATAAAGCAGGATTCTCATGTGTACAGATTACTCACGTTTCTTTCCTATGTCGGGGAGTATCCGCTGTGTTCTTTGCAGCTTTTAGGAAGCAAAGAGGTATGGCGCAAACTGGTCCACAAACACGCCCAACGGCAGGAGTATCGTATCCCCGGCCATGCCGACAAGATCACCTGCCGCCTTCTTCTGATTACCGGTAAGGGCAAAAGCAAATCTGTCCGCTTATCCAAGGGAGGGCAAAATATCCTTGAGATCGTAAATCCAAATGCTGCCCTTTACTATGCCCAGAATTATCTGCGACACAATCATGCCGGAGAGGCCAAGCGATTGGATCGTTTCCATCGGGTGGCCGAATCCGCTGCCCTGATTAAACTGGCCGGATTCGAGGCCTGCCCCTATGAGCTGCCCCAGCTTCAGATGGTCACAATCCATAAAGTTATTACGGATGCGCCTTCTTTCTATATCAGCAAAGAGCTCAAGTATGTGGGCGACGATGATGTCAACAAAACCAGCTTTTCCAGAATAACAGGTGCGCTGTTCTACCCTGGTGGCTGCTATGCCGTGTACAACAGCCGTGATTACCTGATGAATTGGAATGGCAGAGGCGAGGCAAAGGTCAGGCTCCACCTTACGGAGATCGCGCGGATGAATGCGGGTGTGGATGATGTGCAGTCGGGCATTCTTTTGGGCGCGGGATATGAGATCGCTGAAATAACATTGCGTACCCTACGGAAAACCAAACGGGCGGAAACAGAGTTTAATGTCATTTACGACCATCTTCATTTTGTCCCTCTGAATGAATTTGGAGTACGCCTTCTGAAAATACTGACTACCCCAGACTGGAATGAAACGCTGCTGGATCTCCTGTTCGATCCGGACGACAGGTCCTATGGTAAAGGCGTTTTCGAGTATGACGCTCGTGAGAACGGCATTTACTTGCTTTCGTTTCTGGACAGCGACATCTCCCGATTGAATCATTTCATAGATGGGACAAAAGGAATCGAACGGGAAACAGCCGTTATCAGTTTCCCGGAACAAACTGCTTTTGTCCGGAATGTCGTTGGGCCGAAAGTCGGCATTAAGACGGTAACAATGGATATGGTAGAAGATGGCCTCTACCCGAAAGGCGGTGATGCAGATGAATGAAAAACAGCGCAAGGCCGCAATTATAGTCGCCTCCATCCTCGGGTGCGGGGCGCTTTTCTATCTTGGCGGTCTGCTGGGGCAGGTGTTTACCAACTATACTATCTGGATGGAGTCCGGCGGTATGTGGGGGCAAACACAGATTGCTGCCCCAGACTGGAATCCGGCTGTGTGCCTTCTGAATGCCTTCAGTTGGAACGGCGTCAAAGCGATCTTCCTGATCGTGGCCGTCGGAGCCGGTATCGTGGTCTATGTGAAGGTTCACGAGAAGTTCTCCCAAAACCAGTATGACGACCGGGGCTTCACCAAGAGCAAAGCCGGCACTTATGGTACCGCGGATTGGATGACAGAGAAGGAACTGAAATCAGTTCTGGAACTGTCCACCCCGGAAAAGGCTGCCGGCATGATCCTCGGCGAGCGAAAAGGCCAGCTGGTATGTCTGCCAGAGAACACCCGCCTCAACCGTCACTGCGCCATCTTCGGCGCATCCGGCACCATGAAGTCCAGAGCGGTCATTCGCAATGCACTTTTTTCCATCATCCGCCGAGGCGAGTCCGCCCTGATTGCGGATCCGAAATCAGAGATGTACAGTGACACTTCCGAGCTATTCCGGAAAAACGGATACGAGGTCAAGGTGCTGAACTTGGTTGATCCCCTACACGGAGACTCGTGGAACTGTATGTCCGATCTGAACGGAAACACCATGATGGCTCAGGTTCTCACAAACGTCATTATCGGCAACACCAGCAACGGCAAAAGCGATCATTTCTGGGATAACGGCGAGGCGAACCTGCTGAAAGCGCTGGTTCTCTATACCGACTTGGACAAGACGCTCCCGCCGGAGCGGAAGAATCTGGCCTACGTTTACCAGCTGCTGACCCACAATTCCGAAAAAAAGCTGACCATCATGTTTGAGAAACTGCCGCCGGACCATCCGGCCCGGGCGCCTTTCAATCTGTTTTCCCAATCCAGCGATACGGTCAAATCCGGTATCATTCTCGGTCTGGGTACCAGATTGCAGGTACTCCAGAACGAGGCCGTAAAGCAGCTCGTCTCTTTCTCCGACATCGATCTTACCGCGCCGGGCAGTCACAAATGCGCCTATTACATCATTCTCAGCGATCAGGAAACATCCATGGCGTTCCTTTCCTCGCTTTTCTTTTCATTCCTGTTTATCAAGCTGACCCGCTTTGCCGATCTTTCCCCCGGCGGGCGGTGTCCTGTTCCCGTGAATCTGATTCTGGACGAGTTCAATAACATCGGTCGGATCGGCGGCGCACCGGACGGTTCAGATTTCTGCCGTTCCCTGAGCGTCATCCGCTCCCGGGATATTCGGGTCATGCTCGCTGTTCAGAGTCTTGGCCAGCTTCAGAACCGATATCCCAACAATCTTTGGTCCGAAATCATCGGCAATTGCGACATCCAGCTTATGCTCGGCTGTACGGATGATGTCACTGCGGATTACATATCTGACCGCAGCGGCGAAATGTGCATCGTTGTGGATTCTACCATGACCGTGAAGAAAACTGTTGCCGTCACGCAGGTGATTCCCCAGTACCGGGAAACACAGGGTCAGGGAAAGCGCAAGCTTCTCACTCCGGATGAAGTTCTTCGACTTCCCCATGAGCAAATGCTGGTCATCATCCGCGGTCAGAATCTACTGCTGCTGAACAAGTTTGACTATACCCGTCATCCCATGTCCAAAGAAATGATCCGGACTTCCATCATGGATTACTGCCCGAGAACCAGTTATACGCCTACACCCCTGACCGGCTCTGAAAATGAGCCGGACAAAAAGCCTCGGCGGGAGTCACGCGGCAGGAAACTCAGTCGTTCTGATACGCCACCCGTCGAGTTTTAATTTACCAAGAAGGAGGAAACCTTATGTCCACAACCGAAAACAGCCTACCGTCCGACGATATGCCTGTAACCCCAAACAGTGAACCGCTCCAGACCGATCCTGTTCTGAAAGTTCCGCCCCGGCATCAAGCATCCACTGGCGAGACCCCCGGAACTCCCGAAGGCAGCAACGAAGCTCCTCATTCCACCATATCTCCCCGGCAGGCAAGGCAACGGCTCAATGTTCCCATGCCCAATATGGAAGTTCTGGCGATTGATGATGCGCTCGGCATCCAGACTGAGATCGATAAGGCCAGAGATAAGTTTCTGGATCTGGTCGAGTCTCTGAAAACCGGGCGCTATCTCACCGATAGAATTCAGGGTGTTGAAAAGCATTCTGGTCAGGGTGAGCCGCGCGCTGTAATTTTCCATGGCGATTACAAGGTCATTATTATGGCTTCCATGATCGTCGATCTGCCCAAGGATTTGCGGGGGCAGGACCCCTATGAAGTCTACCATTACCTGCTTACCAAGCGACTCGGATCTGAAATCGATTATGTTGTCAAGGGCATTGACCGCAATACCGGTCTGGCAGTCGGCAGCCGGAAGGACGCCATGGCTACAAAGCGCCGGCATTACTACCTGAATCAGACCCGCGATGGCACATACCGGATCTACGAAGGACTCTGCTGTGAAGCAAGAGTTATGTCCGTCATTCCATACGGCATCTTCGTGGATCTGTTTGGTATCGACGTTTACATTCCCTTGCGGGAACTGAGTTATGTACGGCTTACCGATGCCATGGGCTACTATGAACCCGGCGACCGGGTGCTGGTGAAAGTCACCCAACTCAATCGGGATGACCCGAATGACATCCGCGTATCAGCCTCTGTAAAACAAGTTGCTGCCAATCCTGTGGATAAAGCTCTCGAAAAAATCGAGGTGAACAGCAACTATGCCGGTACCGTTACGCTGACGGACAGCGCCGGTATCTTCGTGCGTCTGGATATGGGTGCTGAATGCAGATGCAGGTTCCCATATCGCGCAAGGCCGCCCAAGGGTGCTCGCGTAGTCGTGAAAATTGCAGGTGTCGATATGGAGCAGAAGACTGTTTGGGGAAATATCACCTATGTCACCATTCCCAAATAACTCTGAAAGAAGGTATCCTTATGACCCAATGCGAACTGTCGAAAGAGGAATTGGTTCGCCGAAAGGAGCTGTCTGATAATACCCGGAAAATGATTTACAGCTTGCTGGATGTTGCTGCCGAGGATGAAACCTCGCTCATGACGACCTACCGTGACTTTTACCTCCAGATCAGCTTCTCGGAGCTGCATCCGCTGATGGTTTTTTACCTCGCCCGGCCTTTGGACGGAGAGAAAGCCATGCTGGCAGATCGTTCCAACGAGATGAATCTGCGCAGCGTTCTGGGCAGTCATTCCGTCAACGAAAACTTCAGCTGCTATAACTATCGTGCGACGCACTGGCTTGATGCTCAGATGACCAAAACCAGATTTTTCGAAATTCTTGACCGGTGTGTTGATGAAGCTGTACGCGGGTATTATCAGCTCGCACACTGAGCGCTGCAATTTTGAACAGATCCTGCAAGCAGAAGGAAATGTACATGTAAAAAAGCGATTGCAGCTCTATCTGCTGCCATAATACTGGTTTTGGCCGTCTGCCAGACTGATTCTGAAACGGCTGGAGACAACTCAGTCTTCCGTGAAGAGGGTCCTGAATTCCCGCAGATAAAGCCCGTACACCAGACTGATTCTGACAGAACGCTCAACGGAAAAGCCGGCCGCCAAGCCAAGGCAGTCACTCAGGCAGCGACACCAATTCCACATTTGAAGTCAAGGCCTCAGTTCTTTAGACTGGGGCCTTTTTCTACCCCAACTTGAGAAAGGATGACAACCACATGAAAACACCTTGTCAGCGGCTGCTTTCGTTGCTGCTGGTATTTGTGCTGGTGCTAAGCCTCATCCCGTCGGTTTATGCAGCCGACAATGATGAAAGTACCCCCACAGAACCGGAAGCCACGGAAACAACTGTATCCACCGAATCCCCCACGACCGCACTGCCCCAGTCAGATTCTTCTGAAGAAACAGGAAACAGCTCCGCAGGCGAACCTGATTCCCAGCCCGACAATGAATACGGGATTGCGGCAACCGCCAGCACATCTGCAGGCATCCTGCTGTTTGACTATGCCGACCACGGCAACTACACAACAGTGCTGAACAGTCAGGTCTCGGTTACTTATAAGCCCAACGGAACCGGTTCCGCGAAAACGGCATATATCAAAAATCTGGGCTGGCATTTCGCCCGGTATAATAACGTTGCCCACGCAGACGATCCGCTGTACTGTATTGAGCCCTACAAAAACTACGCCGCAAGCACATCCGGCAACTCTGTCGACCGGGATGTCACGCTTACCGGGAGCGGCAGCACCGCCGGTGCAACCGCATGGTATTCCCTGCCGGAAGCAAGGCGAAAGGCCATTGGTCTGATATTGCTTTACAGCGACGAAATACCGGCGAGTCCCTTGAAGGCTGGGAGATCACCATTTACTCCGATAAAGAATGTACACAAAAGGTGACTACCGTTACCACAAATGCTGACGGCAAGGTCGGTATATACCTTGACCCCGGCATCTATTATGCAAAAGAAACCGGAGACACCGAAGGCCGCTTTGAAAATGAGTACTGGCTTGTGGACGAGTCCATTAAAGAGTTTGAAATTCTGCCCCACAAAGATGCGGATATCACCTTTGTCAACACCCAGTACGGCAAAATCAAAGTCATAAAGTCTATGCCCTCCAGTGGCTCTCTTGAGGGATGGACCTTCATCGTCAGAGACATCAACGGTGACGAAATAAAAGGCTCACCCTTCGTCACAGACGCATCCGGTCTCATTGTCAGTGAGAACCTCTATCCCGGCACTTACACTGTTGAGGAGGTAATCCCCGATGACAGTCCTTACATCTGCGTTTCCGAAAATCCCCAATCCGTCACTGTCGTCCAAGGGAAGACTGCTGAGGTACGCTTCACAAATTCTCTCCTCTCCGGCAAGATCGCAATTCGGAAGGTCGATACCACAGGCGAGCCTCTGGCTGGCGCAGAGTTCCTGCTGGAATGGTCCGTGGACGGTACCTCTTGGCTGCCCGTTGTTTATTCCAACTCCGGTTATGCGAAAGAAGGCACCTGCTCCAGTGAGGGCCTCACAGATGGCCGCCTCATCTCGGATAAAACCGGTCTGGTAGAATTCACCGGGCTGCATCCGGAACGTCTTTACCGTCTGACCGAAACTGCCGCACCCGATGGTTTCCAGCTACTTGCGGATATCGCCTATGAAGGCGGGCTGCCTGACGATAAGGAGTACACCGTTGATTTGACCGTCGTAAATGTACGTACCTATGAGCTTCCCGAAACCGGCTCCAAGTCTCTGGCACTCATGCCCATCGCATTGATTCTGGCCTGCGGCCTGTGCAGTGCGCTTCTGCTCGTAATCAAGCGTAAGAAGCAGTAACAGGAGAAAATGAATATGCGTTTTTTCTACTGGTGCCGAGGTCCCCCCGGCACCTTTTCTTTTTCCAAAATGGATGCCAACCGACAAACTACTTTTTCAACACTGAAAGGATGTATTAACCATTATGAAGTCTGTCAAAAAGATTCTAGCCATGTGCCTTGCGATCATGATAATCGTTTCCTGTGTCCCCGCCGCCCATGCTGCTGATGTCCCCAACACAACCATTGACCTCGATGCCAAGGGCAGCCTTACTCTGTATAAATACGACCTTACAAACGCGGAAAAGGATGGCGTGTGGGATTCCTCCTACGTTTCCACCGGCGTATATGACGAGAACGTCAACAAAACTCTGGGCGAGTCCAAACGTGCCGGCGATAGTGATAACAGCTCTGATCTTGGCAATGGCGAGGTCAGCTACGGCTATGCCGTGAAGGGCGTCGAGTTCACATACCTGCGCGTCGGCGACATTATTCAGTACACCGGGTCCGCCAACGATGGAGCTGCCGATAACCATATTGAAATTCTGTATGGCATCGACAAGGCTGTTGGTGCAGACCTGCTGACTGCTTTGGGGCTGGAAAATGGCGCTGATCGTTATCCCAATGCAGACCATCTGGATAACGCAAAATACTACTATCAGAGCGACGTCCTGATTGACGCTCTGGCACAGGCTCTGCAGAACAATTCCACCACCGTTAAGAACGCACTGGAAACCTACGTTGCCAATAATGGCGGTACCGCAATGCCCCTGACCGATGCCTACGGTAAGTCTCAGGCCAACAATCTGGATCTGGGTCTTTATATCATTGCCGAGACCAAGTGTCCTGAAATGGTCACTTCCACCTGCGCCCCCTTCTTCCTCAGCATTCCGATGAGTCCCGTTTCCGGCACCAATGCCACCGATGGCGGTACCCGTTGGCTCTACGATGTGACCATTTATCCGAAAAACCTGACCGGCATTCCTACCCTTACCAAAAGTCTGCGGGAAAATGTGAACGACACCGGCAAGCATAAGGGTGCCACCAACGACATCACCGATGGCTATGCCAGCACCGGAACCGCTTCTGACGGCGACGTCATCGACTACCAGATCCTCTCCACGCTCGCCTCCATTACCAGCAAAAGTACCTACTTCAGCGAGCTGGCGTTTATTGATACGTTGTCTCCCGGTCTGAGCTATAACAAAAACGATATTCTCATTGAGTTCTTCTCCGACGCCGCCTGCACCAATTTGCTGGATAGCTGGGATGAGTCCAAGGGCTACTTCAATGTGACCTATTCCAGCACCTCCAAGAATGAGTCCGTTATGACCATTGAAATGACCGCTCAGGGTCTGAACGAGATCAACACCAACAAGCGCGTTTACACCGGTGCCTCCATGATAAACTCCGGTTACTCCGACTGCACCGTCCGTATCACCTACAAGGCCACCATGCACTCTGATGATTCCGTTGTTTACGGCGATTCCGGTAATCCCAACGAGGTCGTCATGCTTTGGAAGCGTTCTTCCCAGGATTACTACGACACGCTGGTTGACGACGCGCACATTTTCACCTACGCCGTAGAGCTGGTAAAGCTCTTCTCCGACGCCAAGGGCAACTATGCCAACGTTGAATTCATCATGCAGAATGATTCCGATAAGTACTACGTCAAAGCGGAACTGAACAAAGACGAGGGCGTCTACTATGTGGTCGGACATGTAGCCGACAAGAAAGACGCTACGCACTTCATTCCCGTCAAGAACGCTGACGGTGAGGGGCTGGTCATTATCAAGGGATTGGAGGACGATGCTTATACTGTAACTGAAGTCCGAACCGATAATGGCTATACGCTGCTCAAGGACAACATCAAAATCGTCATTTCTCAGGTCGAAACCACGGAACTGTGTGACATCTACTCCTCCGACCTGCTGGGGCTGGTTCAGAACGATCCCCGGTATGCAGCCATTGTCAAAGATACCGGCAACCTCAAGAATATGCCTCAGCCCCATCTGGAACACCACCTGCTGACCGCATCCGCCACTGTCGACAGCAAGAATGTCAACATGCTGGACGATGACGGCAGTGCAAACGCCATCGTTCCCCTGAAGGTCATCAATACCCGCGGTTTTGATTTGCCGCAGACCGGCGACTCCGGCACTATGGCATTCAGCATCATCGGCATCCTGCTGATGGCCTGCGCGGCCGTTGTCATCGTGATGGTTTTCCGGAAGAAGTGTAACTCCAACTAAGCGCAGATAACGGAGGGGAACTAGCGTCCCCTCCGTTCCCGTTCTATGGTTCATAAGCTATAACTGATGAACTGGCTTTTCCTTCCCGTCCCTACACTTATAAAGGAAAGGATTTTGACATCTTTATGCCGAAAAAAGTTCCGAAATCCATCCGTCTTTCTTCCAAAGCGCGTAAGATGCTCACAATTGCCTGCGCCATACTGGTATTCCTGTTTGCCCTCGGGATCACTTTGTATCCGCTGATCAGCAACTGGTATAACAGCCGGCACCAGTCTGAGATCCATACACAATATCTGGAAGTGTTGCGGCAGGTCGACAATTCTGAAATCATTCTGGCCGAACGTTATGCAAATGAGTATAACGCAGCCATCTCTCCCGGCACACAGCTCAGTGATGCATTCTCCAAAGAGGCGCTACTGTGGGCATCTGAGGACTACGAGAACCTGCTGAATCTGGCAGGTGATGGGATCATGGGCTATATTGAGATCCCCATGATTCAGGTAAATCTGCCAATCTATCATGGTACTGATTCAAAAACTCTGGACATTGGCGTTGGCCATCTTCTTGGCAGCTCTCTGCCGGTCGGCGGCAAAGGTACGCACACCGTCCTGACGGGGCATTCCGGTATGGCCACGCAGAAGATGTTTTCCGATCTGGACAAACTGGAGCTGGGCGATGTGTTCTACCTGCAGGTATTGGACGAAACCCTTGCTTATCAGGTAGATGCCATCCATACCGTCCTGCCCTACGACACCTCTTTCCTCGGAATCACCGAGGGTGAGGACTATTGCACGCTGGTCACCTGCACCCCCTTTGGCATCAATACCCACCGTCTGCTCGTTCGTGGGACACGCATCCCCTACGAGGAGGCCGAAGTCATCATAGCAGAGAAGCTGCAGGTGGAAGACGCCCCCGCATCCACTTGGGAACAGCAGTATATCAAAGGCCTCCTGCTTGGCACCGCAGCTGTTGTTGTAATTTCAGTTTTCTGCATCTGGGGCAGCCATTTCCAGAAGTGCAGACGCCGTAAAAGACCACGTCAGCGCGAGCAGCTCCGGCCGAGAAAGCGAGGCAAGTATGAAAAAGATTAAATACCTTGTACTTATCCTTATGATCCTTGTTTTTCTTTCCGGTCTGGGCGTTCTCCTATACCCATATATTCGAGGATATCTGGTCGACCGAAAAATCGAACGGACCGCCGAGGAATTCCTGAGTCGCGTTGAAACTGCCCCGATTTCACCATACCCATCTGAAAGTCAGTTGGATCAGGATACGCCTTCAGATCCGCCGGAACCCACCGAGCCGGACACCTATACTGACTTATGGCGGGATATGGTCGATTACAATAAAGAAATCTATATCAATGGCCAGAAAGGGCTGGATTGCAAACTTGCATATGAAGGCCCCAGTTTCATTCTGGCTGACTATGGTCTGGAAAGCGAAGTCTTCGCCGTGATCTCTATCCCCGCCTTGGAGCTGGAGATGCCGGTTTTTCTGGGCGCAAACTATCGTCACATGGCCGATGGTGCTGCTCTTTTAGGTCAAACCAGTATCCCCATCGGAGGAAAGAACACAAATTGTATCATTGCCGGCCATCGGGGATGGGGTGGCGCCTCTTACTTCCGGTATGTGGATAAGCTGCAGCCCGGCGACGAGGTCATCATTACGAACCTCTGGGAAACGCTCCAGTATAGGGTGGCCGAAATCCAGATTATTCAGCCAAACGAAGTTGAGCAGATCCTGATCAAGCCCGGTCAGGAACTTGTCACCCTGCTGACCTGCCATCCCTACGCATCCGGAGGCAGGCAGCGATATCTTGTGATCTGTGAAAGGGTAGATGAAAACAGTTAAACCATCACATTTTTTACTGACTATAAATAACGGAGGTACTCACATGAAAACGAAAATTATGAAGTGTCTGGCGCTTGTCCTGGCAATGACCTGCATTCTGTGCTTTCCCACCCCTGCATCTGCGACCGCCCAAGGTACTGACGGTACCGAGCTGGAAGTGGTTCAGCCTGAAAAGCTGGAGATTCAGCTGGGCGAAAGCTGGGCCGGTGTTGCGTTTGAACTGAAAACCGATGCCGGCATGTACCCTGGGGTGATTCCCGTTGGCGAAGATGGCATCCTGCGTCTGGAAATCGGCGGCAGCACCAGCTACATTCTCACCTGCATGAACTCTGAAGTCGAAATACCCGAGCCTGATGCAGCACAGCATACAGAGGGAGTTTCTGAAGTGGAAAATACGGCTGATACCATACCCACCGAAGATACAGAATCGGCTGCGTATCCTGAGGAGAGTACGGCTCCTGTCAAAGCCGATATGGCTGATGGCACCGTCTCCGGCATTCCTGTCGCACATCTGGCACTGTTTGGCGGCGGTCTGATCGTTGCTGTTGCCGCCCTTATCGGCATCCATATCTTCCAGAAGCGCCGTGAGGGCAGCTGCGCTGAGGACGATGATGAAAATGACGAAATCTGAGCCTGAAATGGGTATGGGAAGCAGGAAATTGTGCGATAAGTAGAACTTTTTTCATTTGTTTCCCAAACCATTGACTATCTGAAACCCGGGTGCTACAATGCAAGTGTGGCAGGGGCTTGCACCCAGGCTTTCGATCCGCCGGAAGAGCTCCCGGCGTTTGACGCACCCGGGTGGGTAGCGGAATCGTTACGGACTTAGCGTTGTTATAGCGGTCCCTCAATGGTGCAAGCCAATTAAACATGATTACCGGAAGGTTGCTTACTTTAGGCCTCGGTCGGATCCGACCCCATCGAGCGTGCTTTAGTATTGCTTCCTTCCGGTATTTTTTAATTTTATGGAGGTATATCACAATGAAACCTAAAAACAAACGAAAGGGAATAGACAGAACCGCCCCTCGCTGTCCCTACTGCGGCAGTCATACCATTCTGCGAAGCGCCGACGGCATCTACCGGGAAAATGCGCGCAACGACATGCTCTACGTGTGTAAGAACTACCCTGCATGCGACTCCTATGTCCGTGTCCAGCGCGGCACCAAGATACCCCTTGGAACTGTGGCGAACCGGGAACTGCGGGAGCTGCGGGCGGAAGCGCACCGCCAGTTCGACAAACTGTACAAGCATGGCTATATGAGCAAGCACGATGCCTACCAGTGGCTCGGAGGCATCCTTGGCGTTCCCGCGAAGCAGGCACACATTGCCCAGCTCAGTCTGTTGTCCTGTAATCTGGTCATTCGGGAAGCCAAGAAGCAGGTCAATTGGTACCATGCGCGTAAAATGGCCGCTCTGCAGCAGACTCAGGAAGGGGATGTGCAGGCGTCATGACACCGGAGCAGCAGAAAATCGTGGAAGCGAATATGGGTCTGGTGGGAAAGGTCATCAAGGAGAAGGTCCGTCGACTCGGTCAGCCCGATACCCCCAGTTATGAGGATCTGTTCCAAGCCGGTTGTATCGGTCTGTGCGAGGCTGCCATAACAGACAAAGGCGGTTGCTTCTCGACCTATGCATATAGACTGATCTGGAACGAGATCTGCGATGAATTGATCCGAAACACGAAACTGTTTCTGAACGAGCAGTCTACAGATACAGTCGACGTTCTTTCCGAAGCAGCGTCGGCGCATCCAGATCCTTTGACAATCTTCGACCTGCGTCATACCATTGGGCAGGCAAAAGCGAAGGCTCAGGGAGGAACCGCAAGAGGCATCCAGTGCCTTGAGTTGACGGTTCAGGGATACACCAGCAAGGAGATCGGCGCCATTGTCGGCGCCGATCCCGGTACTGTCCGGATGTGGATGACCAGAGCAAGGAAGTATCTCAAGAGCCTTCCGGAGCTGCGAGCATTTGGATACCCGGAGGCCGTATGAGAAAATCAATACGGCAGAGGGCCAAGCCATGGTGTGTACCACTGGGCTTGACCCTCTTAATATATATTCTGCTGCGCTCTGTTTTTCTGATTGGCTATGTTCCTTCCGCTTCTATGGAACCCACTTTGCATGAGGGGAGCTTCATCCTCGGCCTGAGGCTATATAGCGAGCCGAAAGTGGGGGACATCATCATTTTTGAGAAAGATGGTGTTTTGCTGGTAAAGCGAATTGCTGCTTGCCCGGGAGATCCGGTAGATCTGTCACAGCTGGAGTATGTGACGGCTATCCCAATCCCGGTATGGGAGGAAACAGTGTTGACCGTACCGGAGGGGTGCTATTTCGTTCTCGGCGACAATGCCCAGAATTCCTGGGACTCACGCTATTGGGCGCAGCCATTTGTTTCTAGGCAGCAGATCGTTGCAAAGCTGATAAATTCACTTTGCCACTGTTTGGACAAATAGCAGCGGGAGTTTTACGCATCATTTATACTGTTAAGAGCGTAGTATAGTTTCCCATCAAAATTCTTTAATTCAAAACTCTGAAACATCTCATTACCATCAACATCTTCGTAGTTGATATTGAACCATGTAGGAACACCTTGATCATTACGCTCGTATTCGTCAGTCAACACTGCCATCTGCTTTGGCCATTTCTTCGCATCAACTGAGTCGTAATATGCGCAGTGAACATATTGTATCTCATTGCACTTCAGAAGTGGAGTGATGTATTTATCAAATACAATCATATGCTTAATGGGAAATCTATTAACATTCTCAACACTAATTTTCACATTTTTGTGGATGGGGTTTGTAGCTTTATCATATAAGCTAAATGCCTCAGCCGTCCCATCCAGCTGCATATCTATAGAAACTATTTTAACAGAGAAAATTGGCTGTATCTCTTTCTTCCTACTTTCAGCATCCTTCCTTTCATTCAATTCGCTATAATAAATGCTCTGAAATATCGCAATCAAGCTTATAATTACAGTACCAATAAATGACAGATAAGCTCCTAAAAATGAGAGCCAATCACTCTTTTCTAGGCCTGTCCCAACAGGGAAAATACCATTTCCCTTGAATACAAAATAAATAATGACATAGGCGATAGCAGAAAAAGCAACTATAGCAATAATAGGCATCTTGTATTTTGACCAAAATGTTAGCTTTTTACTTTTTTGTTTACTCATAATAAATTACCTCTCACGCCTTAATATATCGTGCTGCCCGCCCCGCACCGATCCGCTTTACTGATCCAGTTTTGACCATGGCACCGAGCACGGCCTCGACGGTTGTGGGACTGACATCGGGGAGAATCTTGCAAATTTCGGCTTTAGAAATTGGAGTAAGGTTATTCAGAACAGTCGCTTCCACACGAGCCTTCTTCGTGACCTTCTTGCCGTGTACCACTGCAAACCGCTTGTCCAGTTCCTTATAGCACATATAG
>ERZ827512.407-NODE-407-length-58544-cov-4.578023_pt1 | contig 58544 bp, 48 predicted proteins | sample MGYA00519916_ERZ827512 | MGnify/ENA primary metagenome ERZ827512 (study PRJEB31778, sample SAMEA3449335) | human gut metagenome | biome: human gut; feature: human-associated habitat; material: faeces | place: United Kingdom | collected 2010/2012 ... | reverse complement strand
ATGTTCGAAAACACAATATGTTGTGTTTACAGCAAAGGCGAGATGCCACCTGTGGCACCCCGCCTTTCAACCTCAACCTTCAAGTTGACCTTGAGGCGATTTTTGCGTCCTTTTACATGGCGTTCACATCGCCCCCAAACTCCCCCACCCAAGGCACGTGCGGCCCACCACCGCGACGACAAGTGGCGAAAAATGGGACGGGCCCCAGATTGCCCATGCGCGCGCAAAAGCACGCCGCAGCAATCTGGGGCCCGTCCCCAAATACCTATAAATATGCAGGCCAGCGATGTGTTAACGATGCGCCAGCGGATGCGCCGCCAGATAGACCTCGGTCAGTTGCGTGCGGTCGACATGCGTGTAGACCTGCGTGGTCGAAATATCGGCATGGCCCAAAATCTCCTGCAGCACACGCAGGTCGGCACCGCCCGCGAGCATGTGGGTGGCAAAGGAGTGGCGCAAGGTATGGGGATGGAGCCCCACCAGCCCCACCTGACGCCCATACCGCTCGCATATCGCATGCACGGCCTGGCGCGACAGGCGACGTCCGTTCTTATTTAAAAAGACCGCCGAGGTCTCGGTTCCGCGGGCATGGGCCGCCAAGCGAGAACGTCCCTCAGTTACATAGAGCATCAGAGCTCGCGCCGCGCTTCCCACCAGCGGGGACAGGCGCTCCTTTGAGCCCTTACCGCGAACGAGTACAAAGCCATCGTCAATATGGATATCGCCCACATCGAGCCCCACCAACTCGCTCACACGCAAACCGCATCCGTAGAGCACTTCCAAGATGGCATGGTCGCGCAAGCCCATCTCGCCCTCGGGGAAGTCTTGATCGAGCAGAGCCGAGACATCCTCCACCGATAGATACTCCGGCAAACGCTCAGCCTTTTTAGGCAGGCGCAACGCCGCCGTTGGATTTTGGGCTACAGCCCCATCGCGCACCAAAAAGGCATGCAGGCCCTTCACGGCCGCAAGCGCACGCTCCACCGAGGCATCGGAATAGCCCCCATCGCGACGGTCGGCAACAAAGCCCTCCACGACCTGACGGGTCACCTCTTCAAAAGACACAATACCCGCCCGCTCCAGATAGGCGCAGTACGTCGTCAGGTCACGACGATAGGCCGCAATCGTGTTGCGCGCCAAACCCCGCTCGACCGCGAGGTAATCGAGATACTCCCCCGCCGCCACGGCGAGCGACGAGGGAGTAGCTTCGGTATGTTCCTTATTCGCCGGCACCCTTAGTCCGTAGCGAGGTTCATGGGCGTCACCTGCAGACGGTCGACACCCTCGTGCTGGCCGATCGAAGCGCGCACGAACTCGCGGAACAGCGGCTGCGGGTTGGTCGGGCGGCTCTTGAACTCGGGATGAGCCTGGGTTGCCACATACCACGGATGCACGTCGCGCGGCAGCTCGACCATCTCGACCAGGCGCTCGTCGGGCGACAGACCCGAGATAACCAAACCGGCGTCCTCGAGCTGGTCACGGAAGGCGTTGTTGAACTCAAAGCGGTGACGGTGACGCTCGTAGACGAGCTCCTCGCCATATGCCTCGCGAGCAAGGGTATCGGCGGCGAGCTTGCACGGATAGGCGCCCAGGCGCATGGTGCCGCCCTTCTCGGTCACGTCCTCCTGCGAGCTCATCAGATCGATGACGCTAAACGGGCCGTCCGGATCGAACTCGGAGGAGCTGGCGCCGGCAAGGCCGACGACGTTGCGGGCGAACTCGCACACGGCCACCTGCATACCCAGGCAAATGCCCAGATACGGAATCTTGTGCTCACGGGCAAACTCGGCCGCGAGGATCTTGCCCTCCAGGGCGCGCTTGCCAAAGCCGCCGGGGACCAGGATGCCCGAGGCGTCGCCCAAAACCTCGGAGACATTCTGCTCGTCGAGGCTCTCGCCGTCGACCAGCTGGACGTCCACATGGCGATCGTAGAAGACGCCCGCATGGTGCAGGGCCTCGATAACCGACAGGTACGCATCGGGCAGCTGCGTGTACTTACCCACGACGGCGATCTTCACCTTGTCGGCGTGATGGTTGGCGTGATTCTGTTTGCGCAGGAACTCGTTCCACTCGCTCATGTCGCGCTCACGCGGATCCAGACCCAGGCGTTCGCAAATGCGCAGGTCAAAGTCCTGCTCGGCAAGCAGCTGCGGAACATCGTAAATGCTCGCGCAGTCCTCGTTGGTAAAGACGCAATCGGTGTCGACGTCGCAGAAGCTTGCGATCTTTCCGCGGATAGCGTCATCGATATGGTGGTCGGAGCGCAGCACGATGATATCGGGCTGGATGCCAAAGCTGCGGAGCTCCTTGACGGAATGCTGCGTGGGCTTGGTCTTGACCTCGTGGGCGGCGGCGATATAGGGAACGAGCGACACGTGGATGTAGCAGACGTTCTCGGGGCCGGCCTCCTTGCGGTACTGGCGGATGGCCTCGACAAACGGCTGCGACTCGATGTCGCCGATCGTGCCGCCCAGCTCGGTGATGACTACATCGGAGCCGGTCTGCTCCTCGATGCGGCGGAACTTGTCCTTAATGGCATTGGTGACGTGAGGAATCACCTGCACGGTACCGCCCAAAAAGTCGCCGCGACGCTCGCGGGCGATCAAGCTCTTATAGATGGCGCCGGTCGTAAAGTTGGAATCGCGGGTCAGGTTCTCATCAATAAAGCGCTCGTAATGACCCAGGTCCAGGTCGGACTCGTAACCATCCTCGGTAACGAAGACCTCACCATGCTGGAAGGGGCTCATGGTACCGGGGTCGACGTTCAGATACGGGTCGGCCTTCTGCATCGTTACTTTGTAGCCACGCGACTTGAGCAGACGGCCCAGCGAGGCCGCGGTGATACCCTTGCCCAGGGACGAAACCACGCCACCGGTTACGAACACATGCTTGGTCATATTGAGTTACCTGCGCTTCCCGTAGAAGTTGTTTATCCACATCTTACGGGTCTTCATTGTAATACTCGCGCCGCGGACCGTTCGCAATTTTTCTCGCGTGCGATTGCATTTCTCAATCTTGAAACAAAACGCCGCCCGGTTTCCCAGGCGGCGTCGCTGTGGCAAGGGTTACATGCTGCTATCGATCAGCAACCTCGTCCTCAAGCATTTCTTGAACGAGCATGCCGGTACGGACGCCCTCAAGATACCACTCGCCACGTTCGGTGAGGCAAATGCCATTTGCAAGCTGACCGCCGTCGTCGCTATAACGCGAGACGACATCAATCATGCCTTCGGAATCCAAGCGATCGATTGCGGCGCGGACACGATACGGCGAAACCCCCACGCGCTCGGCAAGCGTTTTGCGCGAGAAACCATACGGCCCGCCATTGTCTTCGGTTTGCTGGTCGATCTCCATCAACACCAGCACCTCGACACGCTTCATATCGTTGACACTCGCACGACCCTTGCCCGCCATAGCAGCCTCCTCAAACCGAGCACGAGCATCTAACGCGCCGTGCGCGACCGACACACCTCACGATGGCAGGTAATATCCATCATGCGGCATCCCGCTAAGGATGAAACAGTTACGGTTATTGTATACCGCTCAAATTGTTTCTAGGCAGGTAAACAGCTATTTTTCGCCGAAATAGGCGCTTTATTGATCAAAAAGCCGTACCGGGCGCTAACCCGATACGGCCAAAATGCAATGCAATTACCGCGGTGCTTCAAACTTAGCGATGGAAGAAACCGCGGCGCTCAAACTTGGGCTCGCAGCACACGTTGATACCCAGTTTGCGCAGTACCGTCTCGTCCGTCGGCGAGATGATCACGCTAAAGAAGGCATCGCAACCGCGCAGCTGCTCCAGGCCCGAAAGGACGCGAGCGGCCGTCTCACTCGTGGCCGAGGTGATCGACAGCGCCATAAGCGTCTCGTCGGTGTGGAGGCGCGGGTTTTTGCTTCCCAGGAAATGCGTCTTGAGCTTGCTGATGGGCTCGATCGCCTCATCGCTAATGACCTCGAGCTCAAGGTCGACGCCCGAGACATGCTTGAGGGCGTTCATAATGAGCGAACTTGCGGCGCCCAGGCGCGTGGAGGTCTTACCGGTCACCACGGAGCCATCGGGCATGACCATGGCACCCACGGGACCACCCGTCAACTGCTCCCTGGTGAGGGCTGCCGAGCGCGCCGGCGAGTAGTTCTTATCGATGCCGGCTTTCTTCATAATAATCTTGAGACGGTCGACTTGCTCATCGCCCACGCCGGTACGGCGCACATTTTCGACCGCGGTAAAGTAGCGGCGGACGATCTCCATCTTGGAAGCGTCGCGGCAGGCATCGTCATCGGTGATGGCAAAGCCGACCATATTGACGCCCATGTCCGTGGGGCTCTGGTAGGGGCTCTTGCCCAGAATCTTTTCCATCAGTGCACGGACCACCGGGAAGGCCTCGACGTCTCGGTTGTAGTTGACCGTGGTCTTGTTGTAGGCCTCAAGGTGGAACGAATCGATGATATTGGCATCGTCGAGGTCCGCCGTGGCGGCCTCGTAGGCAATATTGACCGGATGCGTCAGAGGAAGATTCCAAACCGGGAAGGTCTCAAACTTGGCATAGCCGGCGGCGGTACCGTGCTTATGCTCGTGATACAGCTGCGAGAGGCAAGTGGCGAGCTTACCCGAGCCAGGGCCGGGTGCCGTCACGACAACGAGCGGACGCGTGGTCTCGACGAACTCGTTCTTGCCGTAGCCTTCGTCAGACACGATCAGATCGACGTCGTGCGGATAGCCCTCGATGGGATAGTGCAGCTTGGCGGGAATGCCGAGCGCGCTAAGACGATTACGGAAGACGTCGGCAGCGGGCTGACCGGCATACTGCGTGATAACCACGGCCGCGACAGCAAAACCGTTGCCGCGGAACAGATCGACCAGGCGCAAAACGTCCTCGTCATAGGTAATGCCCAAGTCGCCACGGGCCTTGTTCTTCTCGATATGGTTCGCATTGATCGCGATGATGACCTCGACGTCATCGGCAATGCTCTTGAGCATGCGGAACTTGCTGTCCGGTTCAAAACCCGGCAGCACGCGGCTGGCATGATAGTCATCGAACAGCTTGCCGCCAAACTCCAAATACAGTTTGCCGCCAAACTGCGAGATGCGCTCCTTAATGTGAGCAGCCTGCAGCTCGATATACTTCGCGTTGTCGAAACCCTGGCGCATGTATGGCTCCCGTCCCGTTTCCATTTAATATCCTAGGCGATTATAACGGAGCCTGCCCTCCCCGATACCCAGACCACCAACAGGCACCAACCAAACACGCCATCGATAAGTTGCGGTGGAATAGTTCCTGTTTGGCCGTCTGGAGAGGTTAAGCGGGAACTATTCCACCGCAACTTCCCCTTTTGGCGCAAAGTAACCTGGCCCCTTTGCACCAACAGCAGAAACGTCGCGGGCAGAGAACGGGCACCAGAGCGAGCAAATTGGCATGAAAAGAGGCCGGCATAGACCTTTTGGTCATGCCGGCCTCTTTGAATGACAAGTTGTCGCTCTGGTGCCCGTGCAGCGTCGGCCGGTTCCGGCGTTTGGCAAAACGCCGGAACACAAGAGCGCCCCCTCCCGCGCACGGAACGGGAGGGGGCTAAAGGTAGGAGTCTACCGGTGGGTTGACCCCACCGGACAGACGATGACCAGGTGATCCTTTACAGGATCGTCAAGGTTTCCGTGGGGTACCCGTTGGGTACTTAGAGCAACACGCAGGCGACGGTCAGGATGATGGCGCAGACGACGGAGAGCGCGACGATGAGCTTAAGGGCGAACTTAAGCCAGGTCGTCCACTCGATCTTGGCCAGGGCGAGACCGCCCATGATGGCGCCGGAGGTCGGGGTGAACAGGTTCACGACACCGATGGCGGCGGAGAAGATCATGACCATGACCTCGGGCGAGAAGCCGAGCTTAACAGCCAGCGGTCCCATGATGGGCATGGAGACGGTGGCCATACCGGAGGTCGAGGGGATCAGGAAGGACAGGCCGAAGTAGACCAGGAAGCTCATGGGAGCGAAGATCACGCCGGACAGGCCAGCCAGGGCATTGGCGGCAGCGTCGAGGACGTAGACGTCGAGGCCGGTGTTAGCCATGAGGACGGAGATACCACGGGCGAGAGCGATGACGAGAACAACGGACATCATGTCGGCAGCGCCGGTGATGAAGGTGTTGACGATCTGCTTCTCGGACAGGCCACCGATGATACCGATCAGGATAGCCATGAGGAAGAACCAGGTGGAAGCCTCGTCGAAGTACCACTGGCCAATGGGCAGGCCGGTGATCAGGGCAGACCAGCCCTGGACGACGGCGTTACCGTCGGCATCGTAGACAGCGCCAGCGTCAAAGAAGTTGGCGACGCCCTCGTTGAGGTCGGCCAGCGGGATGAAGCCGACGATCATGACGACGAAGGTGAAGGCGAAAGCGATCAGAACACCCTTCTGACGACCGGTGAGCTTGACCTCCTTGTGGACCTCGGAAGCAGCCTTGCCATGTGCCTCTTCGGCGGCCTTGAGCTCCTGCATCGAAAGGATGGTGGAACCCTTGTCAGCCTTGACCTTCTTGGCATAGTTCATCACGAAGACGATGGACATAGCGGTAGTGACAATCCACAGGACGGCACCGAGGCCGATGATGATGGACTGGTTCACGGCAATGTCAACGCCGGTCAGAGCGTCGACGGCAGCGCCGACGGCGAACGGGTTAACCGTGGAGCCCAGGCAGCCGCAGCCGGCGCCGAGCAGGACGGTAGCGGCGCCGACCATCGGGTCGAAGCCGGCAGCCATCATGGTAGCGGCAAGCAAGGCGTAGAAGGGAACGGTCTCCTCGCACATACCATAGGTGGTACCACCGAGGGAGAAGATGAGCATCAGCACGGGAATGAGCATAATCTCGTTGCCCTTAAGCTTCTGCACCAGGACGGCGATGCCGTTGTCCAGAGCGCCGGTCTCGGTCATCATGCCGAGGAAGCCGCCCAGGATCATAACGAAGAGGCAGACGGGCAGAGCGTCAGCGAAGCCCTTAATCGGGGCGGTGCAGAAATCGCTCAGACGGGCGGCAGTAACCGCGCCGCCGGACGTGCCGGAGACGATAACGGTAATTACTGCAACAATTGCCAGCAGAGCAAGAAGAATGGTGAACGATGAAGGCATACCGCGCTTTTTCTTAGCGGTCTCAGTCATGGTTCTCATCCCCCCTTCATAAATCATTTACTGATCTCGCCCGAAGCGGCTCTTCCGTGCCGTGCCTGCCGCTCGATGCGAGATTTTTAGCAGATAAAGCCGCTCGGGGTGTTCAGCAATACACCCCGAGCGAGATGCTAGATGCTCTTACTTGAGCGTGGCGTACATGACAGCCTTGATGGTGTGCATGCGGTTCTCGGCCTCGTCGAAGACCTTGGAAGCGGGGCTCTCGAAGACCTCGTCGGTGACCTCCTGCTCGGTGATGCCGAACTGCTCGCACTTCTCGGCGCCAATGGTGGTGTTGGTGTCGTGGAAGCTGGGCAGGCAGTGCAGGAAGATGGCACCCGGATTGGCCATAGCCATGACCTCGGAGGTAACACGATACGGAGTGAGCTGAGCGATGCGCTCGGCCCAGACCTCGTCAGGCTCGCCCATGGAAACCCACACGTCGGTGTAGATAACGTCGGCACCGGTGACGCCGTCCTTGACGTCGGTGGTCAGCTTGATGGTGCAGCCGTTGGCCTCGGCGATGGGCTTGCAGGCCTCGATGACATCGTCAGCGGGCATGCACTCCTCGGGGCCGCAGGCCACGAAGTTCATGCCGAGCTTGGAGCAGACAACCATGAGGGAGCGAGCAACGTTGTTCTTGCAGTCGCCCATGAAGACGAGGGTCTTGCCCTTGATGTCGTAGTTGAAGTTCTCCTGGACGGTCAGGATGTCGGCGAGCATCTGGGTGGGATGCCACTCAGTGGTCAGGCCGTTCCACACGGGCACGCCGGACTTAGCAGCGAGCTCCTCGACGTCGTCCTGGGCAAAGCCACGGAACTCGATGCCGTCATACATGCGACCGAGAACGCGGGCGGTGTCCTCGATGGACTCCTTCTTGCCCATCTGCGACGAACCCGGATCGAGGTAGGTGACGCCCATGCCCAGATCCATGCCGCCGACCTCGAAGGCGCAGCGGGTACGAGTGGAGGTCTTCTGGAAAAGCAGAACGATGTTCTTGCCCTCGAGATAGCGGTGCGGAACGCCAGCGCGCTTCATGTCCTTGAAGTTCTTGGAGAGCTTGAGCAGGTACTCGATCTCCTCGGTGGTGAGGTCGAGGAGCTTGAGGAAGCTACGGCCGGAGAGGTTAACACCCATGGTTCGTTTCCTTTCGATGAAATGAATTACGTAAGTATCAGTGCTGCCCGTTTGACGGGCGAAACCGGTGCGGTTGTAGGGGGACCGCACCGGAAACGGAAAGACTTAGAGGTCCTCGCGCCAGAAGGGCATGCTCATGCAGCGCGGGCCGCCGCGGCCGCGGGAGAGCTCGGCGGAGGGCACGACGAGAAGGTCCAGGCCCTCCTTGTACAGCACGTCGTTGGTGACGGTGTTGCGGGCGTAGACGCAGATCTTGCCGGGCTCGACGCACAGTGTGTTGGAGCCGTCGTTCCACTGCTCGCGGGAGGCCGCGATCGGGTCGCCGCCGCCGCAGGGGATCAGCTTGACCTGGTCGACGCCGGTGGCGTCCTCCAGGACGTGCTCGAGGGTGTCCTCGATCAGGCGGATGTTCACGTCGCCCGGGTTCTTGCCGGCGGTCAGCTCGTAGACGCGCAGGGTGCCCATGATGGCGGGGTGGATCGTGAACTTATCGACGTCGATCTGGGTGAAGACCGTGTCGAGGTGCATGAAGGCGCGCGAGACCGGGATGTCGAAGGCCAGGATGCGCTCGACCTTGGAGTCGGAGTTCCAGAAGATGTTCTGGGCCATGACGTCGATAGCGGCGGCCTGGGTGCGCTGGGAGATGCCGACGGCGAGGGTCTTCTCGTTGATGTTCAGCACGTCGCCGCCCTCGGTGTGGAACTGGCAGTCGCGGCGGAAGTACAGCGAGACGTCCTTGTAGTCGGGGTGGTACTTGAAGACGTACTTGCCGTACAGGGTCTCGCGGTTGCGGGTGGCCGAGTACATGCGGTTGAGGTTGACGCCCTCGCCGACGACCGCGAACGGGTCGCGGGTGAAGTAGAGGTTGGGCATCGGGTCGATGATCAGGTCGGACTCGGACTCGGAGTTGACCAGGGAGTCGAGGGTCGTGGACGCCGTGAGGGGCATGTCGATCTCGGCCTTGGTCATGCCGGCCATGGTCTTCTTGACGAACTCGAGGTTGTCCTCGATGGAGTCCAGCTTCTCGCGGACGATCTGCGGCATGTGCTGGCCGCGGATGCCGGCCTCGGCGATGTACTGGTCGGTGAACTCGGCGCGGGCGCCGGGGACCTGGTCGAACACCTCGGCGACGAGGTTCTCGAGGTAGAGCACCTCGACGCCCTGGTCCCTCAGGATCTGGGCGAAGGTGTCGTGCTCCTGCTGCGCGACCTCCAGGAACGGGACGTCGTCGAACAGGAGTCGCTCGAGCTCGTCGGGCGGCAGGTTGAGGAGCTCGTCGCCGGGACGGTGCAGGCAGACCTTCCTGAGCTTGCCGATCTCGGAAGGCACGTGCAGACCTTTCGTCATGGCCTCCTACCTTTCTTTCGGGCCCTTGTCAGGGCCGATTCGTTAGCGCCCCTCCGTGTGAGGCGTTATTGCTGACGACATATTTATATCCAAAATCAGTCCATACTTCCACCTCGCCCCCGAACGGTTTTATATGAGGGGTGAACGGCATACACATATACTTCACGCATGGCACACTTTGATTTAATAAAGTTTATTTACGTGCTTAAACGCTTTTTTTACCGCAAGATCAATTGAAACTAATCTTTATTAAACCACCCTTAAATTGCATATTTTGCGCGACTATATGAATAGAATTCGCAATTCTCGCTGTGTCTCAACCATTTTGATTTTTATTCAGAATAAAGTTCGTCCTATTCATTTTTAGCAAACAGATTACCGTTTACCAGACGTTGGATACCGTTCACCGGAAGCTCAGTATAAGGCCCGTCGAATACCCAATCGATCTTGCGTCTCCATTTGTAACAACTTGACTTTTCCGGCGGCAAAGACAAACAGACCCGCTTCCCCAAAGGGAGCGGGTCTGCATTCGGTACACCTATGGCCCAGCAAGGTTTAGGCCTTCGGGAACCTCAAGGGACTAGCGATCGAACTCGGCCAGCGCCTCGCCCAGAAGCCTCAGGCCCTCGCGAAGAACGTCTTCGCTCGCGCAGTAGCCCAGGCGCGCTCCGCAGGGAAGCTCAAAACGGCTACCGGGAACCAACAGCACTCCCCTCTCGGCCAGCAGGCGCTTGCAGAACTCCTCGTCATCCTCGGGAATATCCAGCTGGATAAACGAGGTGGACACGCCCTGCGGGGCCGTCCAGGAAACACGATGCTGCGTATCGATCCAAGCCTGTGCGATATCGCGGTTACCAAACACGATCTTGCGGTTACGCTCGAGAATCTTGTCCTTGTGCTCGAGCACGTAGGTCGCCAGGGCATCGTTAAACACGCCACCACAGATCATGGTGTAGTCGCGGTAGGTGCGGATGCGGTTAGACACCTCTTCGTCCGCAATGACCCAGCCCACGCGGGCTGCGGGCGTCGAATAGGTCTTGGACACCGAGTTGGTGACAATGGCCCTCTCATACACGTCGGCCATCGACATAAAGGACTCGGTGTTCTCGAGCGGCAGATACACCTCGTCGCACAGCACGTAGGCGTCCACCGAACGGGCAATCTCGGCAATCTGCCCGAGCGTATCGGCATCAAGCACCGTACCGATGGGGTTCGATGCGTTATTGATGCAGATGAGCTTCGTGTTGGGGCGAACGAGGCGCTTGAGCTGATCGATATCGGGTTTCCATCCAAGCTCCTCGCGAAGCTCCCAATACTCGACCTCGGCACCGAGCGTACGCGGAATCTCGTAGAGCGGCGCGTAGGTGGGCCACTCGGCGATGACATGGTCGCCGGGCTCTACCACGGCCATGATGGCGTTGAGGTTGGCGCCTGTGCAGCCATTGGTCTGCAGAATGTGATCGGGATTGACCTCGCGACGATACAGCTTGGCGACCTCGGCCTTAAACTCCGGTGAACCCTCGATCCAGCCGTAGTTCATCTTCTCGCGATCCAGCCGCTCGTAGAACGTGGCGCCGTCCTGCTCGTCAAGCGCGCGAAGCTCGCCCATGGTCAGCGACGAGATCGTCGACTGGGCAATGTCCCACGTGGCACTCTTCTCCCAAACGTTAAGCCATTCCTCAACGCCAATCGTCTTGATGTTCATGGCCAAGCTCCTTACAAAAGCAGTCATCCAATCGTGTTGACGTTCCTCATACAAGATTGGGGCGGTGCGAGAACCCGCACCGCCCCATTGGGAGACATCTAATGGCAGCTAGATGTTTGTATTAAGACCTGTACGGGTCTTTGAAAACCTTAGAGGTCCTCGCGCCAGAAGGGCATGCTCATGCAGCGCGGGCCGCCGCGGCCGCGGGAGAGCTCGGCGGAGGGCACGACGAGAAGGTCCAGGCCCTCCTTGTACAGCACGTCGTTGGTGACGGTGTTGCGGGCGTAGACGCAGATCTTGCCGGGCTCGACGCACAGTGTGTTGGAGCCGTCGTTCCACTGCTCGCGGGAGGCCGCGATCGGGTCGCCGCCGCCGCAGGGGATCAGCTTGACCTGGTCGACGCCGGTGGCGTCCTCCAGGACGTGCTCGAGGGTGTCCTCGATCAGGCGGATGTTCACGTCGCCCGGGTTCTTGCCGGCGGTCAGCTCGTAGACGCGCAGGGTGCCCATGATGGCGGGGTGGATCGTGAACTTATCGACGTCGATCTGGGTGAAGACCGTGTCGAGGTGCATGAAGGCGCGCGAGACCGGGATGTCGAAGGCCAGGATGCGCTCGACCTTGGAGTCGGAGTTCCAGAAGATGTTCTGGGCCATGACGTCGATAGCGGCGGCCTGGGTGCGCTGGGAGATGCCGACGGCGAGGGTCTTCTCGTTGATGTTCAGCACGTCGCCGCCCTCGGTGTGGAACTGGCAGTCGCGGCGGAAGTACAGCGAGACGTCCTTGTAGTCGGGGTGGTACTTGAAGACGTACTTGCCGTACAGGGTCTCGCGGTTGCGGGTGGCCGAGTACATGCGGTTGAGGTTGACGCCCTCGCCGACGACCGCGAACGGGTCGCGGGTGAAGTAGAGGTTGGGCATCGGGTCGATGATCAGGTCGGACTCGGACTCGGAGTTGACCAGGGAGTCGAGGGTCGTGGACGCCGTGAGGGGCATGTCGATCTCGGCCTTGGTCATGCCGGCCATGGTCTTCTTGACGAACTCGAGGTTGTCCTCGATGGAGTCCAGCTTCTCGCGGACGATCTGCGGCATGTGCTGGCCGCGGATGCCGGCCTCGGCGATGTACTGGTCGGTGAACTCGGCGCGGGCGCCGGGGACCTGGTCGAACACCTCGGCGACGAGGTTCTCGAGGTAGAGCACCTCGACGCCCTGGTCCCTCAGGATCTGGGCGAAGGTGTCGTGCTCCTGCTGCGCGACCTCCAGGAACGGGACGTCGTCGAACAGGAGTCGCTCGAGCTCGTCGGGCGGCAGGTTGAGGAGCTCGTCGCCGGGACGGTGCAGGCAGACCTTCCTGAGCTTGCCGATCTCGGAAGGCACGTGCAGACCTTTCGTCATGGCCTCCTACCTTTCTTTCGGGCCTTACTGGCCGAATGTATCAGCGCCCCTCCATATGGGACGCTGCTTGCTGACAGCTCTAGTTATATCCAAATTCCATTCGTAATGCCACCTCGCCCCCGAACGGTCAGCAATGTACGATGAACGGTATATCGCATTTGATTTCCCATAATGCACTTCAGTTTCGTAAAGCAGATTTTCCTAGGTAAACGTTATTTTTCTAGGAAATCAAGCTTGAACGCTCAAAGTTATCCATGATTCAAAATTGCATATTGAAAACGGTTTTCTGCATATAAATGACGCTTGCCCTCGATTCGACCTACATTCGATTATATTCAGCTTGTTATCATTCTTATTCATATATTCTCACCAGTTGAGTGAGGATATAGATCGTTTGCTCAATGCGCCGGACGTTAGTTCTTCGGTTCGCCAGCGTAAGAAGTAGGTAAAGATACCGTTCGCGCGATACGTCCGTGCCATAGGTCGACTAAATTGAGACAATAGGGAATAGTGTTAGGCTACCGTCCCCTGCGGGGACTGAACGGACAGATGCATATGCCGAGCAAAATCGAAAAAAAGCAAGCCGCCGCTAAGCTGCGCAAGCCGCCGCGCGACTTCTCGTACACGCAAAACCGAGAACTTAGCTGGCTGCGCTTTGACAACCGCGTGCTTGACGAAGCCTTCGACGAAACCGTTCCGCTGTTCGAGCGTCTAAAGTTCGTGTCGATTTTCGAGTCCAACCTCGATGAGTTTCTCATGGTGCGTGTGGGCGGCCTATCCGATCTGGCAGAGCTCAAAAAACAGCCTGTCGACAACAAGAGCAATATGACCGCTTCCGAACAGGTCGATGCCGTCATGGCAGAGCTGCCCGGGCTCCTTACCCGTTGGGAGTCCATCTTTAAGAGCATCGAGGGCAAACTCGACACCTTGGGCGTTCACCGCGCCCGCATCGATTCGCTTACGCCCGAGGAACGCACCTTTGTAACCCGCTACTTCCAGGCCTACGTGTCGCCGGTTATCTCACCGCTGGTCATTGACCCGCGCCACCCCTTCCCCAACCTGCGCAACGGCGCGCTCTATCTGGCTTGCGGCCTAGATGGCGTCACTGACGAGGAGAGCCTGCTGGGCCTTATCGAGATTCCCGCCTCGATGAACCGCGTGGTCGAGATCCCCTCGCCCACCGGCACCTACTCCTACATCTTGCTCGAGGACGTCATCCTCGCCTGCCTGGACAGCTGCTTTGGCTCCTATAAGCCGCTGGATCGCGCGCTGATCCGCGTCACTCGCAATGCCGATATCGACCCGGACGGCGAGGGCGTCGAGGAGGAAGAGGATTACCGCCAGCACATGAAGCGCATCCTCAAGAAGCGCCTGCGCCTGCAGCCGGTGGTGCTCGCCGTATCGGGCTCGCTCGAAAAGCCAACGCTCAAGACCATCCGCAAGGCGCTCGAGCTTTCTCGCCGCTCGGTCTTTACCTGCGATATCCCCCTTGACCTGGGCTACGTCTTTGGCATTGAGGGCAAAATTCCTGAACATCTACGCAACGAGCTGCTCTTTACGCCGTTTAAGCCGCAGCCCAACCCCACCATCGATATGGCCCGCTCCATACGCGAGCAGGTGCTGCAACACGACAAGCTGCTCTTTTACCCTTACGAAGCCATGAACCCGTTCTTGGACCTGGTGCACGAAGCAGCCTACGACCCCGAGTGCATCTCGCTGCGCATCACGCTCTACCGCGTGGCCAAACAGAGCCGCCTGTGCGAGTCGCTCATCGATGCTGCCGAAAACGGCAAAGAGGTCACGGTACTCATGGAGCTCCGCGCCCGCTTTGACGAGCAGAACAACATCGAGTGGGCCGAGCGTCTGGAAGAGGCCGGCTGCACCGTTATCTACGGCTCCGAGGGCTTTAAGTGCCACTCCAAGATCTGCCAGCTCACCTATCGCGAGGGCATGGCGCTTACCCGTCTGACACTTTTGGGCACCGGCAACTTTAACGAGAAGACGGCCAAGCTCTACAGTGACTTTATGCTCATGACCGCCCATCCCGGTATCGGCGAGGACGCCAACCTGTTCTTCCGCAACCTGTCGCTGGGCAACCTGCGCGGCGACTACCGCTTCCTGGGCGTGGCGCCCGTGGGCCTCAAGCCGCTCATCATGCGCGGCCTGGACCGCGAGATTCAGCGCGCCCTCGCCGGCGAACCCGCCCGCGTGTTCTTTAAGCTCAACTCGCTTACCGACCGCGAGGTTATCGATAAGATCGCCGAGGCATCGTGTGCCGGCGTGCGCGTGGACATGATCATCCGCGGTATCTCGTGCCTCAAGCCCGGTGTTCCGGGCAAGACCGAGAACGTGCATGTGCGCTCCATCGTCGGACGTTTTTTGGAGCATGCGCGCGTCTATGCCTTTGGCGTGGACTCGGACATGATCTACCTGAGCTCGGCAGACATGATGACACGCAACACCGAGCACCGCGTGGAGATCGCCTTCCCCGTACTCGACCCCACCTGCCGCGCCCTGGTGCACGAGTACATGGGCATGCAACTGCGCGACAACGTGAAGGCACGCAGTCTGACGAGTGACGGCACCTGGGTTCCGGTGGAGCGCAAAGAGGACGAGAAGCCATTCAACTCGCAGGAAGCTCTGCTGGAGCGTGCGTATCGCAACGCCGGGGCCGCCGCGCAGCAGCGCGTACAAAAACCGGAACGCACGGCCGATGGAGCCGTCCGGGCTAAGCCAGAGGCGCTCGCCGAGCCCGATGCTGCTCCGGAGCCCAAGGTCGAGCAGGCGCCCAAGCCCACCGCCGCAGCTCCGAAGCCCGTCGCCAAAGCAATACCCGAACCTACACCCGTTCTGGAACCCAAGCCCGAGCCGCAGCCGGCCGCTCCCGAGGTCCAGAAGGTCCGAGCGACCGTTATCGAGCCCAAACCTGTTCCCGCAGCCCAGCCTCAAGCACACACAGCAACCCCCGAGAGCAACGCTCGCCGCGAGAAGCCCGTTGGCAAGACCAAGGCCATCGAGCGCCATCGCCCCGGTCGCGTGCGCATGGGACTGGGTCTGATCGGCCTAGGCCTTAAGACGCTCATTACCGGCAAGACAAAATAGACGTTTGTAGAAGCGCCCCGTATTTGAGGAATGCCCCAGATACGGGGCGCTTTTCCCTGCTACCATGGTTGCGGACAAAACCGCGAATGACAGGCAGGGATATGAAGCTCACCATAGAATCGATGACCTACGGCGCCGACGGTCTGGCACATGCCGACAACGGCAAGGCCGTCTTTGTGCAAGGCGCCGTGGCGGGCGACACCGTCGAAGCCGAGATCGTGCAGGACGGCAAATCGTTTATGCGTGCCCGCACGACCGAGATTCTGGAGCCAAGCCCCGATCGCATTCAGCCTCCCTGCCCCTTCGTGGGCATCTGCGGCGGTTGTTCGTGGGGCAACCTCTCGCGCACCGCTCAACTTGCCGCCAAAGAGCAAAACCTGTGCTCCACGCTCGAGCGCATTGGCAAGTTCACCCCCGAGCAGGTCAACGATCTTGTCCGGCCCATCCGCCACACCAAGGACGACTGGGGTTACCGCAATAAGATTGAGCTGGAGCCCACTCTCGTTAACGGCCGTGTTCGTCTTGGCATGCACGGCGTCGATCCCAGCGAGATCGTGACCGTCGATTCGTGCCCGCTGTTCGATAAGCGTTTTCCCAAGGCGCTCAAATCGGTCGTCGGCGCGGTCAACTATCTGAGCGGTAGCCACGACCTGGATCTGGAGCGCGTGGGCATTCGCGCTTCGCGCCGCACCAAGGCGCTCGAGGTCGCGCTTTGGACGCCCACAGGCTCCTTCCCGCGCTCACAGGTCTCGCGCGTTCTGGCAGATGCCGCACACCCCACGAGCGTAGTGCGTGTAATGAGCAAGGGCGAAAAGAAAGCCCGCCGTGTCTCCAAAGTCGAGATGCTCGCCGGCGAGGGCTCGTGGACCGAGAATATCGCCGAAGGCCAGATGCGCCTGTCCGCCCCATCGTTTTTTCAAGTCAACACCAAGGGCGCCGAGATTTTGATCGAGCTCGTTATGGACGCACTCGATCCGCAGGAAGACGAGCTTGCCGTGGACCTGTACTGCGGTGCCGGCACCTTTACCCTGCCGCTCGCCCGCCGCTGCGACTTTGTCGCTGCCGTTGAGGCCTACGGTCCCGCCGTGCGCGATCTACGCCGTAACCTGGAAATTAACAAGCTTGATAACGTCGACGTCATTGGCGGAGACGCGGTGCGCGAGTTCCCCGACCAGGATGCCGACATCTTGGTGGTCGACCCGCCGCGCGCAGGCCTCGCCCCCAAGGCGATCGACCTTATCGCCAGCACGAGTGCCCGCGATGTCGCCTACGTGAGCTGCGATCCGGCCACCCTGGCACGCGATCTTAAGCGCTTTGTCGAGGAAGGCACTTTCTCTCCCATCAAGATCACACCGGTCGACCTATTCCCGCAAACCTTCCACTGCGAAACGGTCGTCCACCTCAAGCGCAACTAGACTGTTTGTCCAAGACCACGCCCAATGATTTTTCTGGGACGGGGATAAAAATAAATTTGTTCCGAATGATTATTTAATCCCCGTCCCGAAATTGAACCGCCCCTCATTTCTTGAACATTAGAAATGGGGGCTTCTTTATGGACGGGAGAGTCAGGCACGACGCCACGCTGAGGACTCTTGCAGCAGAGCTTTGCGACAGGGGGTACGGGCGCGCCGAAGGCCGGCGGGAGGCCGAAGGGTGCCCGGACCCGGCCGGGGCCGGCGGCGTGCGAGGGCAAGCTCATGCGACGGAGCTGCTGCCCGGGCGCCTGAAGGACGAATTCTACAGGAACCGGACGTGGCGGAGCTTCGAGGGGTTCAGCGGGACCTCGAAGCCTATACCGTTCACTGGAACAAGAGGAGGCGGGTTAAGCAAAAGGAGCTGACCCCGAAGGAGTTCCGGAATCAGCCCCCATGTGCGGCATAGGCCTCTAATTGACCCGTCCAAGTTTTGGGCCCAGTCCATTTTCAGTGCCGTCCGAGAAAGCTAAACGCCTTCTGGCAGGTTGTCTCGGACACGGGGCGGCCGCCTCGACCGACCTCGGCCCTCACCCACCTCAACTGCTCCTCAATTACAGGTGGCTCCTCCCCAAAGGAACCCTTTTGGAAATGGCATAGTGCCTCCTTCTCTCTGGCGCCCCCATCTCTGCGGGGGACGCTTTATAACGTCCTTGCGACCTCACGCGCCGGGCCCGTGGCCCTTTCCCTGATGCGCGCGGGCCGCCTGTGAAGGGGTGACTAGCTGACGGCTTGTCCTGCGGCGGCGCGACGTGCCTCCCGGCCTTCAAGCAGGGAGGGGACCTGTGCCAGGCACACGCCGGCGAGGATGATGGCGACGCCCAGCCACTCGACGACGCCGAGCGGCTCGCCGAGGACGATCATGGCGATGAGCAGACCGGCGGGGAGTTCCGCGGCGGCCATGACAGTGGAGAGGCCCGCGGGCAGGTGCGGAGAGCCCATGCCGAAGAGCAGGACCGGGCAGAGCATGCCAAAGAAGCCGGCGATGACGGCAAAGGGCAGGATGCCCTGGGCGAGGACGCCCGAGACGACGTAGTCCGGGCATACCGTGAGCGACATGACCACGGAGCCTGCACACACGATGACGCCACGCTGCTCGGACGAGCAGGGGGCCTCGACCTTGCCGGAGAGGGTGACAAAGAGGGAACAGGACACGGCCGCCCCCAGCGCGCAGAGCAGGGCCACGGGGTCGTACCCGGTGATGCCGGTCTTGTAGACGCCGCTGGCGAACACCGTCCCGAAGACGATGACCAGGGCGGAGGCCACTTGGAGGAGCCTCGGCGGCCGGCGCGTCATGGCGGTCTGCCACACGAGCCCCAGCCACGTGAACTGGAAGAGGAGCGTGAGCGCCACCGGGGCGGGCAGCACGCTCATGGCGTAGCAGTAGAGGATTGAGGTGAGGCAGGTAAGGGCTCCCAGGCCCATGAGCTTAAGGGCGAGCTTCCAGCCCACGCGCTGCCAGCGGTGCCCGAGCGTGTGGCCCGCGAGCGTGGCGAGGGCGAAGAAGAGGCAGCCAAACCACGCCTGGCTCGCCACCACCTGTGCCGAGGTGAAGCCCGCGGCGTAGGCGAGCTTGTAGGTCGTGGCCATCGCGCCGTAGCAGGCGCCGCCCGCAAAGACCTGGAGCGCCGCCTTGGCCTGTCCCGCGCCCGTGGCTCCTGCCCCGGCGGCCTGTTGCTTGATTGTGTTTGTTCCTGCCATTAGGCTCCCTTCCGTCTGCTGTCTTGCAGATGCACGTCTCGTGCGTCTGTTCCCTGCAGTCGGAAGGTGGGCTCGTGCGGTCTTCTGGCGGTGCATGTGGTACCTGCTGCCAAGACGAAAAAAGCCACGCAACCGACTGCTCGGTTGCGTGGCAAAAAGGTGGCTAGCGCCCAGAAAAGTCCACGCGTTTTTAGACTGGGACAAAGTACTACAACAGGTGAGATTCCGTCAAGAAAAAACCGAGGAAAAAAGTGAGCCTCTGCCCGCCGTACCCGTGGCGGTCGTTCCCCGAACGGGGCGGTGCTGTTGGGGACTGTCTCGATCTGTAACAGTAAGACCCGGTTTTGGTCCGTAGATGTTACAGATTTAGACGTTTTGTCGGGGCGGTCTCCGTTTGTCTTGATCTGTAACAGTTAGGGGTCAAAAGTGGGTCTGGATGTTACAGATTGAGATTGTTGAGGATGGGTGAGGGTAGCTAATTCGGACGGGGCTATTTTAGCTACCCTGCAAGTGGGGTAGCTAAAATAGCCCCGCCCCTTTTTAAACAATGGGAAATCGAGCGTGGCAAGCGCATGTCTTCGGGGTATAAGACGGCTAATTGTATGCCGCTTTTTGAAAGGAACCCTTATGCCCAGCGTTGCCGTTCTCGCCGCCGATGGCTTTGAAACGATTGAATGCCTGACCATGGTCGACGTCATGCGTCGCGGCGGCGTGCGCGCCACGCTCGTCTCGATCATGCCCACACGCGAGGTCGTGAGCTCGCTGCAGATTCCCGTGACCTGCGATGCTCTCTTTGACGAGATCAACTTTGACGAGTACGACTGCGTCGTGCTGCCCGGCGGCCTGCCCGGTGCCACCAACCTGCGCGCCGACCAGCGAGTCTGCGACGTAGTCTGCGATTTCGCCGCGACCAAGCACGTTGCCGCAATCTGCGCCGCCCCGTTTATCCTGGGCGAGCTTGGTCTACTCGAGGGACGCCGCGCCACATGCTTCCCCGGCTTTGAGAAGAGCTTCCCCGAGGGCACTTATACCGGCGAGAAGGTCACGCAAGATGGCAATATCATCACCGCCAGCGGCATGGCACAGTCACTCCCCTTTGCCTTGGAGCTGCTGCGCACACTCGCCGGCGACAAGGCCGTCGAGAAGGTCGCCGAGGGCATCCAGCTATGATTTTGGCTTCGCAATCGCCGCGCCGCATAGAGCTGATGCGCGAGGCAGGCTATAACATTCGCGTGATTCCCGCAGATATCGATGAAACGCCTTTTGATGGCGAAGCTCCGCTTACGCTCGTCGAGCGCTTGGCACGTGCCAAAGCCGCTGCTGTCGCCACCGAGCACGCAGAGCCCAACGAACTGACCGTCGCGGCCGATACGATTGTCACCTTTGACGGCCAAATTTTAGGTAAGCCGGCAAACGAGGACGAGGCGCGCACCATGCTCCGCGAGCTTTCGGGCCGAACGCACCAGGTGGCGACCGGCGTCTGCATCGTTAAAGCCGGCGACGCTACAGCCCCGCATGCCGCCGAGAGCCTGTCCTTTGTCGATGTGACCGACGTGATGTTCTACGAGCTCACCGACGAGCAGATCGAGCGCTACGTCGCCTCGGGTGAGCCCATGGACAAGGCCGGCGCCTACGGCATTCAGGGCACAGGCGGACGCATGCTCGTGCACGATATTTCGGGCGACTTCTATAACGTAGTGGGCCTACCCATCGCCCGCGTCGCGCGCGCGATTCAAAAACTCTCGTAATTGCATCTGGCGCTGGGTATCCCCCGGCGCCTACAATTTTGGCGTACCGTACGGATCCCGACCGGGCACAAGGCGCGGCGGAAAACCGATAGGAGTTAAACATGGATACACTGCTCGAGGCCATTGACGTCTGCGATGTCGATGGCTTTTGCTATGGCAACTATACGGACGAGGAGGCCGGCACCGGTTGCACCGTAATCGTGGCACCCGAAGGCGCCACCGGCGGCGTTGACGTTCGCGGCGGTGCCCCAGCATCGCGCGAAACCGACCTGCTGCGACCCGAGAACACCGTCGACAAGGTCCACGCCGTCTGCCTTTCAGGTGGATCGGCCTTTGGCCTCGAGGCTGCAAGCGGCGTCGCTCGCGAGCTTGAGAGCCGCGGCATCGGCCTTCCCGTCGGCCCCACGCAGGTGCCCATCGTGTGCTCCAGCTGTATCTTCGACCTCGCCTTTGGTAACCCCACCGTTCGCCCCGACATTGAGGCCGGCATCGCCGCGGTGCGCGAAGCACTCGACAACACCCCCACCAAGCTCGAACAGGGCAACGTGGGCGCCGGCACGGGTGCCACCGTCGGAAAGCTCATGGGCCCCGCCACCTGCATGAAGGCCGGCCTCGGAGCTGCCGCCGTGGCGCTCGGCCCCATCAAGGTGGGCGCCGTGGTCTCAGTCAACGCCTGCGGCAACGTTGTCGACCCCTTCACCGGCGAGTGGGTCGCCGGTATGCGCGCCGCAGCCGATAGTGACCAGATCGTCGACATGGAACTCGCAGCCTTTGCCGCCGCCGGATCCATGCAGATGCCGCTCGACCGCACCAACACCACCATCAGCTGCATCGTCACCAACGTGGAACTCACTAAGGCACAAGCCACCAAGGTCTCCCAGATGGCCGCAGACGCCTACGCCCACGCCATCCGTCCCACGCACACCACCAACGACGGCGACACTATCTACACCCTCGCCAGCGGCAAACTAGGCGCCCAGGCAAGCGCCGCCGTTCCCCTAGACTTACTGGGTATGCTCGCCGTAAGGGCCCTACAGACCGCCATCGTAAACGGAGCCAAAACCGCCAAAACCTCCCACGGCATCCCCGGCGCCGCGAAGTAGCCTAACCTGACCGGTTACCCGGTGGGGCTTGGTTATGTTTGCTGCTCTACAGTCCTGGCTCGCACGAAGAGCACATTAAGTGCTCTTCGGCTCGTGCGGAACTCGCGACAAACATAACCAAGCCCCACCGGGCAACCTACCAACCAGATTCTTTTCAGCCCAGGCCCCTGTGTACCGCGCGTCGAAGATCTTCAAATTCAACTATCTGACAATCGATTCTTATAGCAGAGGCCCCTTGGCCTTTAGTTTGATACAAGTTCCGCACGAGCCGGAAAGCACTTAATGTGCTTTCCGTGCGAGCAGGACTGTTCGCAGTAGCAAACTAAAGGCCAAGGGGCCCAGTCAACCCATCAGCAGCGATTATTCAGCAGCTAGTTGAATTTGAAGATCTTTGAGGCAAGACGGTATAGGCCGAGTGTGGTTTTGTCTCCGGCCCGTCCACGCAGGTTAGTGAAGAAGCCGACCACGCCGTAGCGGGCACGACGATACATGCGCTCGTCGTAGGCCTTCAAATCATTCCACAGCGTCTTTAGGCGCTCGTCGGCGCAATCTTCCTCGGAAAGCTTGGTGAGCACCGAGCAGATCGCCATCATCATGGTGAAGTAGCCCATCATGTACGAACGCAGGCGCGACGACTCAACATCGCTGTACAGGTGGTACGACTCCATCATGATGCGCGTCACACGGAACTGCTGGTCCAGACGCTTGACCATCGTTGCCTCGTTGACGCTCTGGCCTTCGCGACCGATAAAGTAGCGGTAGAGGTCGATGTCGGCGTAGTACATGGTCTTGCAACGCGGCAGCGGCACGTAGGCGTAGATGTTGTCCACATAGAACGTGTGCGGCGGCATGGGAAGGTTGGACTCGCGCAGCACATCCGTGCGGTAGCACAGGCTGTGCATGAGTAGGTTCTGGTCCAGGCGGAAATGACCGATCTGATCCCAGGAAAAGATCTTTTTGCGCGGCAGGGCAAATTTATAGCCAATAGCGGTATGTGTGCCCTCGTAAACCTTCTCGTACACGTAGTTCGAGATAAACAGGTCGACGCGCTGATCGCGCTCTTCAAAGCCACGCAGAATCGACAGCATGGTCGAAAGGGCAGCGCCGTCAAGCCAATCATCCGAGTCGACAACCTTGTAATAGGTGCCCTGTGCCTCGCGCAGACCCGAAAGGACGGCAATACCGTGGCCACCGTTCTCCTGGTGTACCGCGCGAATGATTCCAGGATAACGGGCCTCCCACTCGTCGGCCTTGGCGGCCGTCTCGTCCTTAGAGCCGTCGTCCACCACGATAATCTCGATATCGGTGGCGTAATTGCTTCCCTCCAAGATGGAGGTGATGCAATGGTCCATGTCCTTGGCGGCGTTATACGAGGGAATACCGAATGTTATGACTTTATGCATGGCAGGCGATAATCTCATCCGAAAGATCGAGGGCGGAATTGGTCACGGCGTCCATATCGTAGTAACGATACTCGGCCAGGCGACCCACGGGGTGGAAGTTCGTCAGGTTCTGGACACGCTCAAGATAGCGCTCGTAGAGCTCACGGTTCTCGGGCTCCAGGATAGCGTAGTACGGCGTCTCGCCCGAGCCAGGCGTGTAGGCCTTGGAGTACTCCTTCATGATGGTGGTCTTGCCGGGCAGGACCTGACCAGTCATGTTCTTGAACTCGGTAATGCGCGTATAGTCCTCGCTCGTGGTGTAGTTGACGGTGCCCACGGGCTGGAACTGATCCATATCGAGCGTCTCGAACTTCATGTCGAGCGTGCGGTACGGCAGCGCGCCCAAGTCGAGGTTGAACAGCTCGTCGAGCGGACCGGTATAGACAATCTCGCCGCCGTAGACCTTGCCGTCGACCTTGACGGTGGTCTCGTCGATCTCAAAAAGATCGCGGGCGTCCACGTCGCAGAACACGTCAATCAGGTCGTGGTCGAGCATGTGCTCAAAGAGCGCCGTGTAGCCCTCCTGCGGCATGCCCTGGAAGGGAGCTTGCGGGAAGTAGCGGTCATCATCACCCACAAAGACGGGAACGCGGCCGGTGATCGAGGGGTCGATCTGATCGGGCGTCTGGCCCCACTGCTTCATGGTGTAATGCAAAAAGACGTTCTCGTAGACGTAATCGGCGACCTCGGCAAGATCCGGGTCGTTCTTCTTGCGCAGCTCCATAATGGGCACCTTGACATCCTTGCCAAAGGTCTCCACAAGCTTCTGATACAGCTCCTCGCCGCGCTCGTCACCAAAGGCGAGCTTGAGACTCGCATGGTTGAAGGGCACGGGCATAAGGGTACCGTTGATGTTGGCGAGCACCTTGTGCTGATAATCCGTCCACTTGGTAAAGCGCGACAGGAAATTGTGCACGCGCTCGTTAAAGGTGTGATAGATATGCGGACCGTACTCGTGGATCAGGATTCCGGCCTCGTCAGTGCAGTCATAGGCATTGCCCGCAATGTGGCTACGGCGCTCCAAAACGGCAACACGATAGCCGATGGTCTCGGCAAGACGGCGGGCGCAAACGGCACCGGCATATCCAGCACCGACGACAATCATGTCGTACGCGCCGGCGTTAAAGCCTTCAGGCAGGCCTGAGGTAATCTGCATCGATACTCCTTGTCAAAAGCCACGGGCTCGTTAGCTGGGCTTTTCTCGAACATTCTTCGAGACATATTTATCAGAGCGATTATAGCGCTAATGCGTCCTATAATGAGCTTGCCACACAAGGAAAGCTCAAGCACCGCGGCGTACATTATTGAAAGGTAGACCCGCTAGCAGCGGGTTTATTCGTGAACAGCCGGGCGCCTGGAGCTTAGCGAAACGCTTGTAAGGAGTAACATGAGCGATTTCCTAAACCGTATGAAGTCTGCCGCCAAGGCCGACCTTAAGACGATCGTCCTGCCCGAGGGCGAGGATCCGCGCACCATCGTCGCGGCAAACAAAATCATCGAGGAGGGCCTGGCAAAGCTCGTCATCCTGGGCAACCCCGACGAGATCGATGTTCCCGGCGCCACCGTCATCGACCCGCGCAATGCCGAGAAGCACGAGGAGTACGCGCAGAAGTTTGCCGAGCTCCGCGCCAAGAAGGGCGTCACCATCGAGCAGGCTCGCGCCCAGGTGATGGACGCTACCTACTTTGGCACCATGATGGTCAAGATGGGCGATGCCGACGGCCTGGTCTCCGGTGCCTGCCACTCCACCGCCGACACCCTGCGCCCCGCGCTGCAGATCCTCAAGACCGCCCCGGGCACCAAGCTGGTCTCGGCCTTCTTCGTGATGTGCACCGATACCCCGCAGTTTGGCACCGACGGCACGCTGATCTTCGCCGACTGCGGCCTCAACATCAACCCGTCCTCCGACGAGCTCTCCGAGATCGCCATCGCCTCCGCTCACTCCTGGTCCACCTTCATGGGCAACGTTGAGCCGCACGTGGCCATGCTCTCCTACTCCACCATGGGCTCCGCTGGCGGCGAGGTCGCCAAAAAGGTCCAGGAGGCTGTGAAGTTCTGCAAGGAGAAGGCTCCCGAGGTCGCCATCGACGGCGACCTGCAGCTCGATGCCGCCATCGTCCCCACCGTCGCCCAGCTCAAGGCCCCCGGCTCCTCCGTTGCCGGCAAGGCCAACGTGCTGGTGTTCCCCGACCTCGAGGCCGGCAACATCGGCTACAAGCTGGTCCAGCGCTTCGCCGGTGCCGACGCCTACGGCCCCATCCTGCAGGGCATCGCCAAGCCGGTCAACGACCTGTCGCGTGGCTGCTCTGCCGACGACATCGTGGGTGTCGTGGCCATCACCGCCGTCCAGGCTCAGATGGCTGAGTAGCGTACATATCCCCTCGGGACCCTACAGGGTAAAGCTCTGAAAACGTCCTCGGACATGTCGGAAGCCCCCGCTGCGCACTACGTGCGGCGGGGGCTTCCTCCGTCCTGCGGAAAGTTTTCAGAGCTTTACCCTGTAGGGTCCCTGCCGCTACGTGGCAATCGGGGCATCTGGAGTGGACGGCGCCTTGGCTACGAGTTGGGGCTGAGAATCTGAATGGTCGGGTGTCGTTGTTGGAAGCGCAGGCGATGCCAGCGGTGGTCACTTTGGGACCGAGATGTTGGCTGCGGTTCGATGTCTGGCCACCGGAAAGCGTGCCCCGGTTTGGAGGCGGATTGTGGGATGCAGCTTCCGCTTGGGGCCTGTTTGGGAAACCGTGGGACGGAATTATGCTTTATTGTGGGTCACACTTTCCGCAACATGCCTCAACTGGAAAGCGTATCCCAGAATTTGTGCTCGAAATGGGATCGGGTTTCCGCCGTCCGCCTGCTAGTAAAAAGGCCTCCGGAGCTGTTGCTCTGGAGGCCTTTTTACTAGCAAATGCGCGCGTTAGTTGTTCTTGGTCAGACGCTCGACGTCGTGGGCGATCATGTATTCCTCGTCGGTGGGGATGACCATGACCGTGACGGCAGAACCGGCGGCGCTGATGACCTGCGGGCCGTTGCCCACGGCCTCGCGGTTCTTGTTGTTGTCGATGCGCACGCCCAGCCACTCAAAGCAGCCGCAGAAGGCCTTGCGGATCGACCAGTCGTTCTCGCCGATGCCGGCGGTAAAGGTGATGGTGTCCACGCCCGCCATGGAAGCAATCATGGAGCCGGCCTGCTGCATGGCCTTATAGGCGAACATATCGAAGGCGAGCAGGCAGCGCTCGTTGCCCTCGGAGGCGCGCGTACGGATGTCGCGGGCGTCATTGGAGATACCCGAGATGGCAAGCAGACCAGACTGCTTGTTCATCATGTCATCGACTTCCTGGTAGCTGTAGCCGCCCTCGCGCTGCAGGTAGCACACGGTAGCCGGGTCGATGGAGCCGCAACGGGTGCCCATGATCAGGCCGTCGAGCGGCGTGAGGCCCATCGTGGTGTCGCGGCACACGCCGTCCTCGATGGCGGCGAGCGAAGCGCCATTGCCCAGATGGCACGAAAGCAGACGGTGGCAGCGCGAGCCCAGGATCTCCTTGGCCATCATCCACTCGTAACGGTGGCTCGTACCGTGGGCGCCGTACTTGCGCACGTGGTACTTGTCGCACACGTCCTTGGGCAGGGCGTAGGTGTAGGCAACCTCGGGCATGGTCATGTGGAACGAGGTGTCGAAAACCGCCACGTTGGGCAGCTCCGGATACTTCTCACGGCAATACTCAATCGCCGCGGCCTCGCCGTAGTTGTGCAGCGGAGCAAGCGGTGCCACCTCAAGAATCTTGGCCATAACCTCGTCGTCGACAACTGCGGAATCATCGAAGTGCCAGCCGCCCTGAACGATGCGATGCCCAATGCCATCAATCGTAAAGTCGGTCTTCTCGAGCTCCTCGAGCACGCGAGCGATAGCAGAGCGATGATCGGGGAAAGGGACCTCCTCGGTCTGCTTGGCGCCACCGTTCTCGGAGTGGCCAAAGATGCCCATGTCCGAACCGATACGTTCGCAGTTGCCCTTGGCGAAAACCTCTCGGGTATCGGTATCCAAAAGCTGATATTTAAGGCTTGAGCTGCCGGCGTTGACAACAAGTACGTTCATGAGACTCCTTTGCAGTGCAATACGGTCGACGCAGGCCCCTTAAGGCGGCCGCATTTTAATAAGAAGTTATCACAACTTGATAAATAGCTATCAGTCATATCGCCCAACGAGCGCAAAAGAGGGGCCGAACGGCGCTCGGTCGTCCAGCCCCTCCCCTCTTGCAATTACTTGCCGTTGGCGATGCGCTCGACGTCAGAAGCGATCATGAACTCCTCGTCCGTGGGGATGACGAAGATCTTGACCTTGGAATCCTTGGCAGACAGGCACCAAGCGCCGTCACCACGCAGGGCGTTGCGGGCATGATCCATCTTGACGCCCATAAAGGCCAGACGGTCGGCAACGCCGGCACGAACGGCCGGAGCGTGCTCACCAATGCCAGCGGTGAAGACCAGCGTGTCCATGCCGCACATGGAAGTAGCCATCTCGGCAGCCTTGGCGGCAATCTTGTAGACAAACATGTCGAAGGCGAGCTGAGCATCGGGGTCACCAGCGGCGGCGAGCTCCTCGACGTTGCGGCAGTCGTTGGTCTTGCCGCCGGTCACAGCCAAAAGGCCGGACTTCTTGTTCATCATCTCGTCGACCTCGTCGAAGGTGTAGCCGCCCTCGCGCTGCAGGTAGCACACGGTAGCCGGGTCGATGGAGCCGCAGCGGGTGCCCATCATGACACCGTCGAGCGGCGTCAAGCCCATGGTGGTGTCCATGCACTTGCCGTCCTCGATGGCGCACAGGGAAGCGCCGGAACCGATGTGGCACACGACGACCTTGCGAGCCTCGCCGTTGGTCATCTCGGCAACCTTCTTGGAGATGTAGCGGTAGCTGGTGCCGTGGGCGCCGTACTTGCGGATGTGCAGCTTGTCGCAGACGTCCTTGGGCAGGGCGTAGGTCTTGGCGACCTCGGGCATATTGAAGTGGAAAGCAGTGTCGTAGACCGTGACGTTGGGCAGGTCGGGATACTGCTCGAGGCAGTACTCGATAACGTTGGCCTCGGGGTTGTTGTGCAGCGGGGCGAGCGGAGCGACCTCGCGGATCTTGGCGAGGACATCCTCGTCGACGAGGGAGGAATCGCCGAAGTACCAACCGCCCTGAACGATACGGTGGCCGATGCCCTCAATCTTGACGCCGTTGGCCTCGAGGTCCTTCAGGACGACCTCGATGGCGACCTTGTGGTCGGGGAACTCGATGTTCTCGGTCACCTTCTTGGAACCGTTGGCAGCGTGGGTGAAGGTACCGCCGGTAAAGCAGACGCGCTCGCAGGAGCCCTTTGCGGACACCTTGTGGGACTTGGTATCGATGACCTGATACTTAAGGGTCGAAGATCCTGCGTTGACGACCAGAACGTTCATGTGTCTCCCTACTAACAGGCGGTGTGGCGCCGCCAGGTTACATACGCTTCAATAATAAACCCAAACGCCCTCGCGCTCGGGTTTATTGCGTTGATATATAAGTTATCGGTGCCTAAATACGCATGGCCTTTGACTTGTAAGACGAAATAGCGCGGGGATATACACCAGGGAAGAAATCCCGAGCGCAACAAGCAATACGACTCGAATGCCCGCAACGCTACTCAACACAGCGTTGAGCAGATAGAAAAGAACAGCACCCACCGCCACCATCTGGCTTTGAACCGAAATCAATGAACAGCGCATCGAAGAATCGGCAGCATTTTGAAAAATTGAGTATTTAATTGGAGCAAATAACGAGTAAGCGACCGTCTGCAACACATAGAACACGGGCAGCAAATAGATCGGAGTAAAGGGAATCAAAAATAGAGCAGTCAGGGAAAGGCGCACGATGCCGCAAATACGTGCAAAACGGCCCTTGTCGACATGAGCAATCACACTGGGCACAATAAGCCCCATGGAGGCCGAGGCAAGGAGCTGGACCACAATGATCACACCCGAAGCGACGGCATTCATTCCGCGACCCGCAAGCAACAGTGAGAAAAAGTCTTCCAGGGCGACAAAAGCAAATGCTTGAGAACAGTCCATGATGAACGCTGAGCGAAGAATGCCATTACCCGCAATAGCTGCACCGATCATCTTCGGGCTAATTCCACGCTCAGATGTCCCCGCAGTGCCCCCTCTTCGCATCTCAGGAATGCAGACAACGACAACCAACGTCAACACCATTGCGATGATATCTGTCGAAAGACCAATGAGATATGCACCGACAGACGAAATGAAACCGCCCACGCAAGCGGAGATGGCATAAGAGGCATAGAAAACAAATCGCTCAACGACATTAAGTCTTACGAGCTGGTCCTGAGAGACGCTGTCAATGTAAATCGCTTCGATGGATCCGCTCACACATGCAGCGGCAAAACCTTTGAGAGCAAACGCGCCGATTAAAAGCAGAGGAGAACGGACAAGGAGTAGGGCGGCGTAGTATCCAAGCATTCCCACGACGCCAACGAGACCGCTCGTCTTTCGTCCAAGCCTATCAGCAATATAGCCAGTGGGAACTTCAAGGATGAACTTGCTCACTTGATATGCAATCATCATGCTAGAAATCGCCATCATCGAGAATCCGACGAATTCAAGGTAAACCGTCAGAAAATACAAAATGGTGCTGAAGTTCGACAGAAAAACGAACGTCATATAAAGCAAAACCGTACGGTTTTTCATGCTCCGCCCTCCAAGAGTCAACAATCTAAATCGGAATCTTGGAAAAGCATGAGGGCAAAGCCGTCAGTCATGTGTTACAAGGCGTCAACATTCACTTGACGACACGAGGCCAAATGGCCTCACGAAGCAAGATGACGCAATAGGTGAAGAAATACCGTCTGGTGTCGATCGGTCCAGGCATTTTGTCGATAGCAAAAGTAGATGGGCAAGGCTACGTCATGCGAGCCTTCAATAGAGCACTCGCTCACTTCCAATCCATCTGATGCGAGAGAAGAGCCAGAAAAACTCAATATCAATCCCCCGGCTTGAAGAAACTCAGCCTGCGCCCTGTTTCCGTATTCGACGTCGCGGAAGCGGAAATTAACCAGCTGAGCTTCGGGACATTGATTGATTGCATTGAGACAGGGTGACAAATTAATGGGAACAGCGAGCCTGCCGCCCAGCAACTCACGAACGGTCATAGCACCCACAGATTGATGACCCGCTGGGCATGAAAGAACCCTGAGCTCCTTTTCACCCATATATTTTGAAGAAAGGACACTGTCCCGTGGTTCCTCAAACGAGATAGCCGCGTCCGAAATTCCAAGTATAAGTGATTCAAAGCATGTTGCCGTTGGCTGATGCCACACATCAAGATGAATCTGAGGGTGCGAGCTTTCAAACGAGTCGTACCAGTTTTCGGAAAAAAGGTGCCCCCGCCCGTAAAGACAGGGAGCGTAAAGACGGAAATGGCCGTCGGGCGAAACGCCGCCGTTCCCCGATTGAGCGTACTTTTTGAGATCGTCGACTTGCGCCAGGATCACGCGTGCACGACGCGCAAATTCTCTGCCTGCCGGAGACAAAACAGCCTCCCCCGCCGATCGGTCGAGCAAAACAATCTGATACTCAGATTCCAACTTTTTTATTGCCGACGAAACGGCCTGCGGACTCACGTGAACGGCGCGAGCTGCTTTGCGCACGCCGCCATAGTTCGCTACAGCTTGAAGGTATTCGAGTTGAGAAAGCTGCATAGATTACTCCAAAGGCAGCCAAGTCGACGGCCTACGCGCCCTCAGATGAGGTTCTCGCCCAGGTTCTTGCCGCCGAGGACGTGCATGTGGAAGTGCATGACGGTCTGACCGGCGTTGACGCCCTTGTTGGAAATGACGCGGAAACCGTCCTCCAGACCCTTGGCCTTGGCGACCTCCTGGATGGCGTGGGCCATGGCGCCCATGGTCTCGGCGGGCACGTTATCGGCGATGTCGCTGTAGTGCTTCTTGGGGATCACGAGCGTGTGGACCGGCGCCTGGGGATTGAGGTCGTCGAACGCGATGACCTGGTCATCCTCGTAGACGACGGTCGAGGGGATCTCGTGGTTGGCAATTTTGCAGAAGATGCAATCACACATGGTAGGTTCCTTTCTCACAGACCAAGGTAATTATATTTGGTCGAGATGGTTAGAACGAGAGACTGTCGTCGGTGTTGGCGGCCTCGCCGTCAGCGAGCACGTCGTTGCCGTCGACGTCCTTCAGGAGCACCGAGACCTTCTGCTCGGCATCGGACAAGCGGGTACGCAGGCTCTTGAGGAGCTCGACGCCGCGGGTATAGCTCTCAAGCGACTCCTCGAGCTCCATATCGCCCGATTCCAAGCTGCGTATGATGAGCTCCAACTCCTGCGAAGCCTGCTTGTACGTAAGCTGCTCGACCGGGGTCTTCTCTGCCATATCTGTTTCCTTTCCTAAAGGTTTATCGCTGTGAAACGCGGCCTACTCGACCGTATTGACCGTTGCCGCCACGTTGCCGTCTGCCATGCGTACACGAATGGCATCGCCGGGCTTAAAGGTCTTGGCGCTCGTAGCCACACCGTCATCGCTGTATGCGATGGAATAGCCGCGAGCAAGCACCTTAAGCGGCGACAGGGCATCGAGCGACGCGGCAGCTCGGCCCAGGTCGGACGCGGGTTTGCTGAGCATCGTACGTCCCTGATGCTCCAGACGGGAACTCGCAAGCGTGAGCGCATGGCGCTTGCCATCGAGTCCCGAGGTGCTTGCAGCCAGACGCTCGGGCAGGCGTTCAAAGCTGGATCGGAAAGCCCCGACCGAGCGCGTTATGGCACCGGACAAACGATCGGCCGTCAAGGCAAGCTCTGACTCACGACGCTCGACCATAAACGTCGGATCGTTGAGACACGGGCGGCATGCGGCCAAGCGAGCCGTATAGGTATCCCAGGCACGGCGCCCACGCTGGTCGAGCATCTCCAGATCAACCTGATTCGACCCAATCATCGATGCCATCGCAGCACCCAGGCGCTGATGGCGCGCCTCGAGCACATCGGCCAGCTCCGTCATAGCCGGCGCCACCGATTCGGCCGCCGCCGTGGGCGTGGAGGCGCGGCGGTCGCTCACCATATCGCAGATCGAGGTATCGGGCTCATGACCAATGCCGGTCACCACGGGCACAGGACAAGCCGCCACCGCGCGGGCAAGCTCCTCGTCATTAAAGGTCATGAGGTCCTCAAAGGAGCCGCCGCCGCGCACCAGCAAAATACAATCGGGCGCCGGCGTAATGGAAGCGGCGCGGCGCAAGCCTTCAATAAGCTCTGCCGGCGCACCCTCGCCCTGGACCTTTGCGCCCACGCAGACGAGCTCGACGAGCGGGTTGCGACGGCGCAGCGTACGCTTGACGTCGTCGATTACGGCGCCCGAAAGCGAGGTGACAACTGCCACGCGCGAGCAGAACACCGGAATGCGACGTTTGCGCGCTTCGTCCATCAGGCCCTCGCGGCGTAGCTTTTCGGCCAGTTGCGCCACTTGTTGACGCAGCAGGCCCTCCCCCGCCAGCGAAAACGAGCGAGCGACAAAGCTCATGCGGCCCGTGGCCTTATAGAGATTGAAGCTGCCCTTAAAGCTCACCTGCATGCCGTCGCGCAGATCGAACGTGCGCTTGAGATAGACACCCTTCCAAATGATGCAGTCAACGGCGGCCGAATCGTCCTTGATCTGGAAGTAGCAGTGGCCGCTTCGGGCATTGGGGCCACGGAAGCCCGTGACCTCGCCCAGGACGCTCAGCTGCGGAATGGCATCGAGCGCACCGGCAGCGATCTCTACCGCCTGGCTCACGCTGAGCTCCTTGCGCTCCTGCTCATCCGAACCGTCGAACTCGGCGGAAACGGCATTGCCGGTTAGATTCCAGCCTGCCACGCAGCCTCCTTTCGTCATCGTGCACAAGGGCTTCGGCCCTGCGCAAATTCAAGTCCAACACATAGTACAGCGCCGCGAGGACGCGAATCCCCGCGGCGCCCAGCGACCCAATTTGTTATCGGTTGGAGTTTCTGTTGTAGCGAGCCATAAGATAGAGCAGCTGAATAATCGAGGTGAGAGCTGCAGCAACATAGGTAAGTGCAGCTGCCGTCAGCACCTTCTTGGCGCCGTTGACCTGCTTGGAACTCATACCCGACTGCTCGATGTACGCCACAGCACGTCGGCTGGCGTCAATCTCAACAGGCAACGTAACGAGTTGGAACAGCACGCTAAACGAGAAGAAAATCAACGCGAGGGTCGTAAGCCCCGCGATGTTCATAAACAGGCCCATGAGTAGCACGATGGTCCAGGTGTTCTGGGTAAAGTTAACGACCGGGACCAGGGCGGTGCGCACCTTCATCATGGCGTAGCCGCTTTGACGCTGGGCGGCATGGCCCGCCTCATGGCAGGCCACGGCAACGCTTGCGACCGATCCGCCCGAACGGTTGGCATCAGAGAGGTACAGGTTGTTGTCCTGCGGGTTGTAATGGTCGGTGAGCTCGCCAGCGACACCCTTGATACCCACGGCGTTACAACCGTTGGCATCGAGCATGCGGCGAGCGACCGTGGCACCCGTATCGCCGTCCGAGCGAACCTTGGACCAGGTTTTGTACGTCGAGTTGATATAGTTCTGTGCGGCAAGGCCAAGCACCGTGCAGACAAGAACAACCAGCAGGTACAGCGGGTCGATGCCAAAGCCGTATCCATAGTAATAAGGCATGCGAATTCCTCCGAATCGAGTTACACGTTGGAGGCATTCTACCCACTCGCCCAGCCAACAAGACAGCATCGATGTTTTGGTATTGCCGCTCTAGAACGTTTGCAGCGCTTGGTAAACCGCGTAACTATAAAAGCTCGATTTTGCCGTCCTTCACGGTGAGTCCCATATTGCCGGAAAGCAAATCGTCCAGACGCGAGCCCACAAGCTCAAAGCGCCAGCCTTCGCGCAGGGGGCTCTGCTCGGGATGCTCAATATAGTCGGCCAGGTCATCGCGCGAGGCAATGACCGAGGTCGCCACGCCCGAGCGCTCGGCAACCAGGCGGATGAGCGCGTACATAAGATCCGTCACGCTCTCCAGCTCCGGAGAGATCTGGCGATGCCCACGCACCATGAGCGGAAGGCGATCGTGCGGGCAGCTTGCGCCGCGCTTGATGGCCATGAGCGCGCCGTCCACATCGCGCTCACCCAACTGATCGGTGCCACGGATGCTGCGGAACTCCTCAACGCGCACGGGATTGCGCTTGACGAGCGCCAGCAGCGTATCGTCGGACATGACCCACTTGCGCGGGATGTTGCGCCGCTCGGCGCGGTCCTCACGCCAGGCGGCAAGCTCGCGCGCAATGCCCAGCTGGTGACGGCTACACGAATTGATGCGTTTGACCTTGCGGAACGCCTCGTGGCGATCGGCGCGATAGTGCGACTCGTCAGCCAGCGGGCGCAGCTCGTCGAGCACCCAGTCCACACGGCCCAGCTCGCGCAGGCGGCTCATCATCTCGGTATAGGCAACGATCAGGTACTTGACGTCATCGATCGCGTACTCGATCTGTTTATCGGTCAGTGGGCGGCGCGACCAGTCGGTCAGCGACTCGGTCTTGGGCAGCGATACGCCGCAAAACGCCTGCACGAGCGCGCCGTAGGAAATCTGCTGGCGCTCGCCCAAAAAGGCGGCGGCCACCTGCGTATCGAAAATCGGTCGCGGCAGCACGCCCACGGTATGGAGCATGACCTCCATATCCTGCGAGCACGCGTGGAAGACCTTGATCACGCTCTCGTCGGCCATAAGCTCGGCCAGCGGCGATAGGTCGTCGATTACCAGGGGATCGACCGCGACGCTCTCGGCAGGGGTGGCAATCTGAACCAAGCACAGACGCGGATGAAATGTGCGCTCGCGCAAAAACTCGGTATCGACGGCAATCGCGTCGAACTCACGGGCGCGCTGGCAAAAGTCGAGTAGAGCCTGATGTGTGGAAATGTACATATCAACCCATCGAATAAGGTTAGGCCCGAAAAACACGGGTAGGATATCGGCATTGCCCTACAACTATACTCGGTTAGTCACAGAACGGGAACGTAAGTATGCGCTGCCTTATCATCCACAACCCGGCATCGGGCCCCAGCTCAGATGAAATCTTCGCATTCACGCACGCCCTTGCACAGGGCGGCGACGAGGTCGTGATGCGCTTTATCGGCGATGGCATGGAACCCGAGGACGCCGTGGCAGACGTGCGCGAGTTTGACCGCGTGGTCGTTTCGGGCGGCGACGGCACTGTCTCCAACGTGCTCGACCAGATGCGCGGATGCGGTGTCCCCACGCTCGTCTTCCCCTCCGGTACGGCCTGCCTGTTCTTCAACAACATCGGCAATGCCCCCGAGGCGGCGGCGCTCGCCAAGGCCTGCCGTGCCGGTCGCACGGTCAAAGTCGACATGGGCGAGCTCTTTTGGCTCGACGAGAACGGCAACGAGAAGCGCCACGGCTTTATCATCATCGCCGGCTCGGGCTTCGACGCCGAGATCATGATGAAGGCCGCCCCCACCAAAAACGACATCGGCGAGATCGCCTACTTCCTCTCTGCGCTCGCCACGCCCAACCCTACGGTAGCGCACTTTACCATTGAGCATGACGGCATTGTCGAGGAGCTCGACGGCATTTGCTGCATGGCCGGCAACACCTCGGTCATCCAAAACGACATCAACCTGTTCCCCGACTGCCGCATGAACGATGGCATGGTCGACATTGCAGTCATCGAACCCGTGCGCACCGTGCAGCTGCTGCCTACCGTGATCACCGCTGCGCTTGACCCCGCCGGCAAGGTACTCGGGCGCCCGCAGTTCAAGATCATCCAGACCAAGGAAGCCAAGATCACCTGCACCCCGTCACTGGGCATGCAGTTCGATGGCGAGATTATCTCCAGCAATTCGGGCGTCTTTGGAGCCCGCGCACTTCCACAATGCCTCGACCTCATCGTCGACGAATTCTCCCCACTCGGAAAATAGGAGGACCCCATGAACGACAATCCCCTGCTCGGCTTTATCATCATCGTTTTGGCCATGCTCGTCGGCTATGCGATCAACGTGATCCACCGTCGGAAGAAGTAATTCCACATTGGTATGATATTCATCCAATTATCGTCTCCCCCGCTGTTTATGCATTTGCCAAACAGCGGGGGATTTTTATTTTCGGTATTTCCAGACGCTTTATTGAGCTACAGTAATTGTAGGGCGTCTTTATTAAAGTAAAGCTACAAACTGAGTACAATTAACCGTTCATCGCATATTTCATCACGCTTATCGACTAAGTTTCTTTCATAGATGAATATTGTTTCCAGTTCGTTACGCTAATGAGGTGTCTTTATTGGCTGAAGCCCTCTGGCAACGGAGGGCTTTCGCACGCTGGGAGGGAATATGAGGAAAACTCACCCCGTCAACGCGCTCAAAAAGCTTGGCATAGGCCTCGCCTTTGGAGCAGCAACCATCATGTCCATGCCGACCTCTGCGCTCGCCTGCACGCAAATCTACATGGGCAAGAACCTTACGGCCGACGGCAACACGTACTACGGCCGCGCCGAGGACTTTGGAGCGCGTTACCTCAAGCACTATGGCATCGAGCCCGCTCATGAACCCGGCTTTACGTACAGCTCGATTGAATCTGCTTTCGAATACACTTCGAATAAGCCTACCTATCGCTACAGCTATGTACGCGACCACCCCTCCAACTGGTTGGGTCGCACCGACGCCTACTCCGAAGCCGGAATCAACGAGAAGGGCGTGTCCTGCTCTGCCACGCTGAGCACCTCCTATAACGAGGATGCCGAAGCAGCAGACCCCATCGATGAGGGAGTGGGTCTGGGCGAATATAGCTATGCCAGCATCATCTTGGGCGAGAGCGCAACCGCTCGCGAGGGCGTCGAACTCATCGGCAGCTTGGTCGACGAAAAGGGCGTCTGCACCAACGACCAGATCATCATCGCCGACAACAACGAGACCTGGCTGTTCGCCACGCTTTCCGCCCATCAGTGGATCGCCATGAAACTGACCGACGACGTCGCCTCACTCAACCCCAACATCGGCAGCCTCAACTACGATGTCGATCTCGATGACACCGAAAACTGCCTCCACTCTGAGGGCATCCAGTCCATGCCCGAGGAAAAGGGTTTCGCTAAGTACACAGACGGCAAGTTCGACGTTGCCAAAACGTATGGCGAAAGCCTCGCCGATTCTGGCGTTCACCAGTGGTCCCGCTATGTGCAAGGCCGCAATTATTTTGCTAGTCCGCTGACCGAAGGCACGGATTACGACATTATCACCGTTAAGAAGGAAGAAAAACCCGCCCAAAAGGGAGCTATGGTCAGCGAAATCCAGCCCCTGTTCTTCAAGCCTAGCAAGTCTGGCTGGAGCACCTTTGAGCTGATTCGCGCCTTCGGCAACCGCGGCGAAAACGTCCCAGGCCTTAACGCCAACACTGACGGCGTCTACGCCATCGGCAGCGAGCGCAACACCGAAATCAACCTTTTCCAGATTCGTCGCGGGTATGATCCCGAAGTCGCTACCATCCAGTGGGAGATGCTCTCCCGCGCCGCGTACTCTGTTGCCATCCCGCTGTACTCCGCTCTGATAACTGAGGTTAGCCCGTACTTCAGCGATCAGACCGTCTCCTTCGATCACTGCAGCGTGAAAGACGTCGTGTACAACGAGGAACCCGAGAACTCCATCAACTACGTTCTCATGGACATCAGCTCGCTCTGCTTTGAGAACCCCGACACCCTTGGCACCAACGTCCGCGCCTACCTCGACGCCCTGCAGAATGAGCTCATCGAGCAGAACAAGGAAGTCGACACCGCCATGCTGGCCGAAACGACCACCGAGGGCCGCACCGCTCTGGCCAACAAGGCCGGCAAGGCTGCCACCGAGAACACCTACGTCAAGTGCAAAGCCCTGCTCCAGGAGATGCGCGCCTATCAGAAGGCCGGAAACTTTGACGAGCCCTTCACTCCGAGCGATCTGAACACTGAGACCAACGGCCTCAAGGTGTCCATCACCTATGCCAAGGACGCTCTTGCCACCGACCCGGTGACCCCTGATCAGCCTGGAACTCCCGAGCAGCCTGGCACTCCTGAGCAGCCCGGCACCCCCGAGAAGCCCGCTAAGCCCGAGCAGCCCACCACCAAGCCCGAGAAGCCTGGCAAGTCGGACACCACGACCACGGTAACCACCAACAAGACGAACACCAAGGGCGGCCTGCCCACCACCGGCGATCGTTTTGATGGCCGCGCGGTGGCTGCATTCGCCATCGCTGGCGTTGCCGTCATCTCCGCGGGCGGTTACTTCCTCTACCGTCGCAATAAGGAGTAACGTCTTAGCTGAGCGGGCAAGGCAGCAATGGCAGCTTCGCCCGCTCAGCCCGCCTTTTTGACCGGCGGGAAACGCCACTGAAATCTTTTTAAAAAAAGATTTCCCAGCACACACTTCACTGTGCTATAGTGCAGCGCAACAGCAACTAGGTGCGACCGCGCCATGGCATCACGAAAGGAGCCACCGACATGAAGAACACGATGACGTCTCTCAACAACTGGTGGTGGCGTGATGCGAATACGATCGGTCGACAGTGAGTCCCTCACGCCTGTTTTTGCGCTCTAGGTGATTGGAAGGCCTCCGGTTTCGACCGGGGGCCTTTTTCTATCTCGAGCCCGATCGCATTCGCATCACGCGCCTCCGCTTTTCTCTTGCACTCCCATTCCGAAAGGATTTTCACCATGTCTCAGAACACCACCGCCACCCAGCCCCGCACCGTCCAGACCGCCGACCGTGGCAAACTCGATGTCCGCGCCCTCGTCCTGCTCGCCATCCTGCTCGCTGCCGGCTTCATCCTCAACTTCACCGTCGGCAAGGCCATCTCGGGCATCTCGGGCGGCATGATCAGCCCCGAGTTCATCATCTCGGCCTTCTGCCTCACCATCCTGGTCGTTCGCCCCAACATCGGCCAGGCGCTCGTCATTGGCCTCATCTCGGCTGCCGTGATCCAGATCACCACCACTTCGCCGTTCGTTGATTTTGCCGCCGAGGGCATCGCCGCCATGCTCATGGCCGGCATCGTCAACGCCGCCGGCAAGGACGGTCAGGTCAAGCCCGCCATCGCCATTGTCGCAACCTTCCTGACCACCTTTGTCTCCGGCGTCATCTTCATGGTCATCAAGATGGCCATGCTCGGCGTGGTCGGCGAGCTCGCCGCCGCCATGTTGCCCGTCGTCGCCATGACCGCCGTCTTTAACGCCATTCTGGTCGGCGCTCTCTACCTGCCCATCCAGAAGGCCCTTAGGCTCAACTAACCCGCTCGGCTTTACGAGCCACCCCATCTTGGCGTTCATTCGTCGCTCGCGTACCCAGGTACGCTTCGTTCCTCTTTCGCGCCAACCTGGGGCCCCTCGTAAAGCCGTCTCCGTGCTTCACCACCAAAGACCGTCCCAAACGACTAGCTCTTGGGGACGTTCTTAAACGACTGGTCATTTAAGAACGTCCCCAATGACTATGAAAGGTATCCATGGAAACGATCATCAACGTCGACGATGTCTCGTTCTCCTATGGCACGCAGACCGAGCAGGCGCTCAGCCACATCTCGCTCAGCGTGAACAAGGGAGATTTCATCGGCATCATCGGACCCTCGGGCGCCGGCAAGTCCACGCTTGCCGCCTGCCTGTCGGGCGCCGTGCCCCACCACTACACCGGCACGTTCTTTGGGTCCGTCATGGTCGACGGCCACGACACCTGCGAAGTCTCGCTCACCGATGTGTCGCAGATCGTCGGCAGCGTGTTGCAGGACATCGACACGCAGATGGTCGCCTCGGTCGTCGAGGACGAGATGCTCTTTGGCCTCGAGAACTTTGGCGTTCCCCACGACCAGATCGAGCAGCGCGTGAGCGAAACGCTCGAGACCGTCGGCATCAGCGACCTGCGCGACCGCGAGATCGCCACGCTCTCGGGCGGACAGAAGCAAAAGGTAGCCATCGCCGCCATCCTCGCCATGCGCCCGCGCGTCTTGGTTCTAGACGAGCCCACCGCGGCACTCGACCCCGCCAGCTCCACGTTGGTCTTCGAGACGCTGCGTGAGGCAAACCGCGCACTTGGAATCACCATCGTCTTCGTTGAGCAAAAGGTCGCCCTGCTCTCGGAGTATTGCAACCGCGTGCTCGTGCTCAACCATGGCGTAATCGCGCTGCAGGGCGAGCCACACGAGGTCTTCGCGCATACCGACGAGCTTCGTGCCATCGGCGTCGACTGCCCTCGCGTCACGCGTATCTTCAATAGCCTCGAAACCGATGGTCTAGTAAGCGGTACCCCTTGCTTGGATGTCGATGAGGCCGAGCGCCTGATTTCGGGCATCGTCGACCCCGCACGCGCGGCTATCGAAGCCCAGGCGCCCGCCGGTTCCCCGCATGCACCGTCGTTGCGCCCTCATGCCAAGGACGCCGAACCCGTACTCACCTTCGACCATGTTGAGTTTGCCTATCCCAATGGCGGAGCCGCCGTACACGACCTTAGCCTGACGCTCTATCCTGGCGAGCTCGTGGGCATCGTCGGCCAAAACGGCGCCGGCAAGACCACACTCACCAAACTGCTCACAGGCCTGCTTAAGCCCGCCTCGGGCAGCGTGCGCGTCACGGGACTGGATACCGCAGCCGCTCCCACGAGCCGCATCGCTCGCGAGGTCGCGTCCCTCTTCCAAAACCCCGACCGCCAGATCTGCAAGGACACCGTGCTCGACGAGGTCGCCTTTGGCCTGGAGCTTGCCGGCATCGACCGTGCCGAGGCGCTGCGTCGCGCCCAGCTCGTCATCGACCGCTTTGGCTTGCCGGCCGACGAGGCGCCCTTCTCGCTCTCGCGCGGTCAGCGACAAATGGTGGCGCTTGCCTCCGTCGTAGTGGTTGAGCCCAAGATCGTCGTGCTCGACGAGCCCACGAGCGGCCTTGATTACCGCGAGTGCATGACCGTCATGGAAACGGTGCGCACCATGGCCGAGCGCGGTTGCGCCGTTATCATGGTCTGCCATGATATGGAAGTCGTCTCGGATTTTGCCGAGCGCATTGTGGTAATGGCCGACGGTCGCATCCTCGACCGCGGCCGCACGCACGAGCTATTCTCGAACATCGATCTCATGCGGCGTGCCTACGTGGAGCCTCCCCAGGTTATCGAGCTCTCGCGCCGTCTGGCATCTTCCGTCTCGACCGCTTTTGCGCAGGTGAGCGAGGTCTCCGATGTCGTTCGAATTACCAAGGAGATGGTCCACCGTGGTTAACGTCATCGACTACATGCCGGGTGACACGCTGCTGCATCGCCTGAACCCCGTCGTCAAACTGGGCCTCGCCGCCGCCATCATCGTCGGCATCTTCTTGTCCGACACCTACGTGGCGCTGCTGGGCTTTTTGGCACTCACCCTTGCGCTGGGTGCCTATGCCGGCGTCGTCGACCGTCTGTTTTCGCTGCTCAAGTTGCTGATTCCGCTCGCGCTTATCATGCTGGTGCTCCAGCTGGCCTTTATGCGCGATGGCAACGTGGTGTGTGGTTTTATCACCGACACGGGCCTCATCACAGGATCGAAGGCCTGCCTGCGCCTGCTGGGTGTGGCGTTACCTCTCATCCTCATGCTCATGGTGACCAAACTCAACGACCTTGCCAACGCCTGCGTCGAGGTGCTGCACGTGCCGTATCGCTATGCCTTCACCTTTACCACGGCGCTGCGCTTTGTGCCGGTGTTTGGTCAGGAGATGAACGCCATCATGGAGGCGCAGACCGCACGCGGCGTCGAGTACGACACCAAGAACCCCATCAAGAAGCTTAAGCTCATGCTGCCACTGTGCGTGCCGCTGCTCATCTCGAGCGTGGGCAAGACCGATGCCACAGCCTTGGCGGCAGAACAGCGCGGCTTCTATCTGCGTACGCGCGCCAGCTCGTACAAGCGCTATCCCATCAAGGGTCTGGACATCGCCGTGCTCATCGTCAGTATCGCCCTCATCGCCATCGGCTTCCTGTTCTAGTTCACCACCGACAGCAACCGCCCAACGCAAAAGGCCTCGGCTCGCACCAAACGAGCCGAGGCCTTTACTGTTTCACCAGATAAAACCTACCAAAATTAATCTGTCCCTTTTTGGCGGGTCGGAAGCTAGAGGCGGTAGGGGGCGCCGCTGCGGATGATGGATTCGCGCACCAGGACATCCATGGCGTCGAGGGTGATCTCGGGCATCTCTCGGTACTTTTGCAGCACCGAGAGCTCGGTGCAGGCCAGAATGACGCGGTCGCAGCCGCTACGGGCGAACTCCCACATCACGCGGTCGAACTTATCCATATCGGGCTCACGTCCGGCCTTCACATCATCGTAGATAAGCGACATCACATCGTTCTGACGTTTCTCGCTGGGATAGACGACCTCAACACCCGCAGCCTTACATTCGCGGCCGTAGACGCCCGCGCCCACGGTTCCGTCGGTGCCCATGATGCCAATCTTGTGCACCGGCTCGGCCGGCATACTCAGGTTGGGGTCGAACTCGCACTCCCCCATCACCGCACCGGCCAGAGCATAGCGCACCGACTCACGCGGCATGTGGATAATCGGCACCTTCGTAAACGACTGGATCTGGTCGTAGAAGTAGTGTGACGTGTTGCAGGGAATGGCAATGTGCGCACAGCCCAGCGACTCGAGTGCCTGGGCACACTCTTTCATGGTCGCCAGCAGCTTGGCATGCTCGCCGGTCTTAATGGCCAGCGTGCGGTCGGGCATGGTCGACTTGGAGAGCACCACCATGTCGATATGTTCCTGATCGCAGGCAGCAGCCGTATGACGCACCACCTGGTCGTAGTAATACGACGTGGCCTCGGCGCCCATACCGCCGATAACTCCCAGCTTTTCCATCGCCGCCTCCTTGGTGACGCTTGCGCAATTGCGCGTATCATACCCGCGCCCGCCCGAAGCAAACCGGACGGGCGCCGCGCTCATCTACTTGTAATACGTCTTGAACAGCTTAAAGTGGCGCAGCTTGGTGTGCCACATGCGCAGCCAGCGATTAAAGACAAAGTCGCCCTTCATAAACGAAGGGTCGGCGCCCTTGCCTTCCTTGTCCAGGCGATGTACCTTAGCGCGCAGCTCGGGATCCTTGACGTACTTGTCGACGACGCCCATGGGGACGACCATCCACAGCGCCTCGTCCTGCGCCGTCACAAACTCCGGTTCAAACGGGCGGTTGAACACATACTCGTCCACCACATACTTGGCAACGTTAAAGCCGCTGTTGGTGACGTAGTAGTTGCTGCGGCCTTGGCGCGTGTTGAAATCGAAGAATTTAAACGAGCCGTCGCGCTCGTCGTACTTAACGTCAAAGTTGGAATATCCCACAAAGTGAAGGTCCTCGAGCAACTTGCGCACGCCGCCCATGAGCTCGTCATTGGGCTCGGTGATGATACAGGCATGGTTGCCGACACCGTGGGGCTGATGCTCCTCGAGCAGCACATGACCCAGGCACATCATGCGCACCTTGCCGTTGCGGTCGGAATAACTGGTGAGCACGCGCATGTACTCGTCGTTGCCGGGCACGCGATCCTGCAAGATCAGGTCGTCGGTGTAGCCGCTGGCATACGAATCGCGAATGACCTGTTCCAGCTCGGCGCGGTCGGCAATCTCATAGGCCTTCTTCTGGCCCTCGAACTCGTGCTGCCACCACATGATGCCGTCAGAAGGCTTCAGAATCATCGGGTAAGGAAAATCAATCTGGTCGAGCACTTCGGCAGGCGCCTCACCCTGGGCATTAAGCATCGCCTTGGTAAAGGTAAACGTGTGCGGATAGGGCACGCCATGCTTCTCACACAGCTCGTAGAAGATCTCCTTCTTCTGACACTGCTCAAGCATGCTGTAGGGAGCGTAAGGCGCGACGATGTTATCCGCCAACTCATGGGCATCCTTGGCCTGAGCCACGAGGGCAACATAGTTGTCGCCACAGCCCACAAGGACAATCGTCTTGTCGGCATGCGCTTGGGCAATGCCGTTGACGGTTTTGAGCATCACGGGCATGGTGTCGATATCCACGTTGGGCGTGTAGTCGATAATCTGGCTGCGGTACGCGGGACCCGTCTGATACTTGCCAAAGACCAGACTCTTGACCTGGTACTCCTCGTAGAAGGCGCGCGCCACCGAATAGGCGTTGATGTCGCCACCGAGCAGCACGGGAATGAACTCGCGCTCTGAAAATTGCAATGCCATGGAAACTTCCTATCATGAACTGCCCACACAACGGGCGGTCTTTGCGCAACTGATTTATTCTAGCGTGCCAAGCCGCCGGCGCCCAAAGCTCCACCGTATCTATGGCAATCAACGTAATCGTCCAGCACGAAGGCCAGCACGAAGACGGCGCTCACCGTTGTATGACAACGGGCAATGAACCTACCATTGTTGTAGGATTCAACATGTTGCCCGCCCCGTCGAAAGGTGCACCGTGCCCCAGGCTCATCCGATCAACAACCCCATCATTGACGCCGCCAAGCGCGAACTTGCGGATCGTGCCCAGACGGCAGTTCCCCTACGCACCGCAAACGATGCTTACAACGGGCCTGCCCGTATCGTCTCAATCAACACGTCGGAGCACAAAGGCACTCGCAAGTCGCCCGTCGCCGATGGACGCGACACCGTCATCGAGCAATTTGGCCTCGCTACCGATGCGCACGCCGGACATTGGCACCGCCAGGTCTCTTTTTTAGCCGCGGAGTCCATCCAGACGGCGCAGGCACGCGGGCTCGACGTACACGAGGGTGACTTTGGAGAGAACTTCACCACGCAAGGCATCAATCTACTCTCGCTCCCCCTGGGAACGCAGCTCAAGATTGGCAACGATGTCCTGGTCGAAATCAGTCAGATCGGCAAGGTCTGCCACACACGCTGTGCCATCTACTATCTAGCCGGCGACTGCATCTTTCCCCACGAGGGCGTTTTCGGCGTGGTACTAAAGGGCGGAGAGGTCCATATCGGCGACGATATCCAGGTAGTCAAACTCGGCGACGGCACCTGTTCGTTCACCCCCGCCGAGGCGCTCGAAGAGATTGAGCAGGCTCGCCAGGAGGGCACGCTGTAGTTGTAAAACCCCACGTTGAGATAGCTTTTACAGCCCCAAACCCCTCTTAAACAGGCCCCCGTAACGTTAAAGTTGAACTCTATGGTTTCTCAACAATTCATCATAACTGCAGGTCAAAGCCAAAGCCTCAAGTTCAACTTGACCCTTTGGAACCTTTAAGGTTCAAGTTGAGGTCGAAAGCAGTAGTAGAATACCGTTCGAACCATAACCTACGATTGATTGCAGAGGGACTGGATGCAGCATTCGAATCATCGCACCGCAGCGCTCATTGCGTCGAAGCCGGCTCGTATCATCACGAGCGCCGCTCTCGCCGTTGCGCTGACGGCCACGCCGATGCTCTCCCCCGTTGCGGCGTATGCCGCCTCGCAGGCAACGCAGGACCAGCTTTCCGCAGCCCAGCAGAAGATCGAAGCCGCCACGAGCGCCTACAACGACGCCCGCACCAAACTCGATGACCTGCAAAAGCAGATTGACTCCAATGAGGCAAGCATCGAGGAAATCGAGGCCAAGCTTCCCGAGCAGCAGGCCAAGGCAAGCTCCGCCATGCGCGATCTGTACAAGTATCAGAAGGGCACCAATCCCATCGTGAGCTTCCTGGTCAACGCGCAGAGCCTGGGTGAGTTCATCACGACCTGCAAATACACCAACCAGATCACGAGCTCGAGCGTCGACGAGATCGAAGAGCTCAATAACATGCAAACCGAACTCGAGCAGAACAAGGCTGAGCTCCAGCAGGCCAAGTCTCAACTTGAGGCAGAGCAGAAAAACGCCGAGGACGCGCTGGCGCAGGCCCAGCAGCTCCGCAGCGAGGCGCAGGCAAAAGCCGAGCAGGAAAATGCCGCCGAGCTTGCCAAGCTTGAGGCCGATAAGGCCGCTGCCGCCGAGAAGCTCTCGGGCGAGGGCGTAAGCGGCAGCAATTCCAGCAGCCAGGCCACCAACACCAACACCACCATCGACACCACGGTGAACAGCTCCAATACTGGTAACTCCGATTACGATTCGTTCATTAATGAGTGGACAGGCCGCATCGACAATTATCTCGCCGGCTCCCCCATGGCAGGCCAGGGCTATAACTTTGCCGTCGCCGCTTGGAATACCGGTGTCGACCCCCGTTGGTCCCCCGCCATCGCCTGCATCGAGAGCACCAAGGGTGCTTATTGCGCCAATTCTTACAACGCCTGGGGCTGGAGTGCACGTGGCGGCGGTTGGCGCAGCTTTGGCAGCTGGAGCGAGGGCATCTCCGCTCACGTTGCCTATCTGGGCGCCAACTACGGCTCCACCCTTACCCCGGCAGCGGCCAAAAAGTACTGCCCGCCCACGTGGCAGGACTGGTACAACAAAGTCGCCGCTCAGATGAACCGCATCTAAGTGCAACTGCAAAGGGCCCCAATGGGGCCCTTTTCTTTTAGGTAGCGGAGGTATCGACGACGCCGGTCGCATTGACAACCGCGACTATGACGATCATGCATAGGAGCAGCACACCCAATACCTTGAGCCAGAGTTTCGCGAGTTTCTTGCCGCGATAGCTGTCGAGCAGTGCGAATCGCCGACGGAGACGGCGCTTATCGAGCAGCGCAAAATGCATAAGCACCATAAGGCCATCGACAAAGAAAAAATACTCGATTATGAGAAGCCACGTCGGGTAGCTTTGGTTTGCTCCGGTGGGGTGAAAAACGGCAAAGTGACTTCCGGCAAAGAACACAAGCAGCGAGAAGCAGACGAGCGTATTCCAAATGCGCCCCAGAGACTCCGGAACGCGAGAGAGCAGACCGCATGCAGCGGAGGCGGCAGGCCTAGGAAGCCCTGCGGGGTTCTGGAGCCCTTGGGACGCCAACACCGTCTCCGAGGCCGGAGTACGGACAGGCGCAGGCGCAGAAGGCCGCACGGGGTGAATCAGGTCGTATGCCACGCGCGTCGCCCGTCCCAACGCTTCCGCACTCGCAAAACGTTTGGCCGGGTCGAGCGCCATCGACATGCAGATGACATCGGCAAGTGGAGTGGGAATGCCACGCGCCTCGCATTGCTCGCGCATGTCGAGCCCTGGTTTAGGGTCGACTCCCGTCAAGCAGAAGAACAACAGGGCGCCAAGTGCGTAGACGTCGCTGCGCACACTCGTCTGCCCAAACCCATACTGCTCGGGCGGCGCATAGGGTCGTGTGCCAAACTTGACGGTGTCGGCATCGGCGCCATCGCGCCATACGCGCGCGATCCCTAGGTCGATAATCACCAGCGATGAAAATGTCAGGCCGTCATCAGGCGTATAGTTGGCACCTGTCACGATAATATTCGACGGCTTGAGGTCGCGATGGATCACCGGCGCCGACGTCTCCCCCGCCATTGCAAAACCGGCGTGGAGCTCGCCCACGGCATCGCATAGGGCAGGATACAATTCACGCGCATAATCGGGGGTGGCTCCTAGACGGTCCACCAGCGCCCCGAGCGTCTCCCCTTCGATGTATTCCATAACCACGTTGAGCTCGTCGCCCACACGACGACAATCGACGATTCTGGGCAGGTGCTCAAAACGCCTGCCTGCCCGCTGAGCGGCAAACAGACGCTCGTATGCCCCGCCGATTTGAGCCGAAGCATCGATGCGTTTACGGACAAAGGGACCGAGCGAACCACCGCCGGTTCCTTCAAAGTACACGAGCTCGGTTGTTTCAACGGACGAGCGCTTAAGTACTCGCTCCACGCGATAGTTGTCGTCGCGATCGAGCGACGCCAGGTGCTCGGCAAGCGCTGCGGTCAGCTCGTCATCGGAATATGTTGGGGTCTGAGTATCCATAGGCTCCATCATAGCGCAGGGCGCAGACACCTCATGGCATCCGCGCCCCGTTCGTTTGCATCGTTGTTCGGCAGCTCCGCCGGCTCAGATATCAGCCGCTAACTCACCGTCTCCTCGCCAAAGCGATACAGCTCCTCGTTGACCTTTTGGAGGCTGCACCCGCGATCGATGCAAAAGATGATAATCGCATCGCGGCGGTCCTTGCAGTTAAGGACGCTTACCCCGGCAGCCGTCAGCGCACGGTTGGTCTCTTTGAGCGTCAGCGCCATCGCAAAGGCAATCTGCAGCACCTTATTGCGACTCGGATGACGCGCGCCGGTAAAGATCTGATAGCCAAAGGTCTCATTGAGATCGGCCATACGAACCACGCGCGAGCGCTCCAAGCCCTTTTCCTGCAGTAGCTGCTTCAGGTAGTTCGAAAGCGACGGGGTGGCAAAGTCGTGTTCTTTGATATAGCCATCGATGTTTGGCGCGTCGAGAAGCTCATTGAGTAACTCGTCAGTCAGCTTTTTATCGGGCATACGACTTCACCTCCCATACGGCGCAACGGTAGCGACATGCTAGGCCAACACCCAGCTTGCAGTGGCAGACTTATCAAACATGTTGGCAAAATACAGTGCCTTCTTGATATCGCCATCAAAGTAGATATTGCCCGCCACAGAGCCACCAGCGGCAAGGGTACCAGACTGCAGCTCATCGGAGCCCTCGCTGTAGTAACCCTGATTCTGCTGAGCGCCGTTGACGTCCTCGCCCTTCCAGTCGTAGATGTTGTAATCTGCGCCCTCATCACCATTGTTGACGTACGTGACGTGAATGCCCGTCATGGTCGAACCGTCATAATTTGTGAGGCCGGGCTGGACGGAATCGACAACGACGGAAAGACCGGCAGCCGTGGTCACCGTCGCACCAACCGCCAGGTCAGTCGTAGACTGCTCTTCCTTCTTCGCCTCTTCCTTCTTGTCGCCATCGCCAGCGTCCTCGGTGACGGTCGCCTTATCGCTACCACAACCGGTAAGAAGACCGGCAGTCCCCAAGGCGACGGTGGCGAATGCGCCCAGTGCAGCGCGACGGCTCAGCAGCACTTCGTTTTCAAGCTTTTTCATCATGCATCCTTCCTACGATCCGGCTACCGTGCCGGCACACAGCACATCGTAGGAAGGATTAAACTTGAATTCATTAGCTGAGAGCTAAGGCTGCGGTAAACGGCCAATGCAGTTATCCAAACGCCGAGCAAACGCACTTTGCGCAACCGTCTGCTGGCAGTGCATCAACCCACCGTGACGGATTCCCCGGTAAAGGTGCTCACAAGCAACAGGATAAAGAAGGCCAAATAGCTGATGCTCAGCAGGTAGGCGATGACCAAAAAGGCAATCCATCCTACATTGGTCTTACCGTCGGCGCGGCGCTGCTCACGACTGCGATAAAGCCAAATCGTCACGCCGATAGCAGTGATAAACAGTACGAGTGCCGCCGTAGCCAGCCCAGCAAGCACAAACATCACGCCAATGCCCACAGCGATGACCGGAAGCAGCAGCAAACCGCACCCGCATCCACCCGGACTATATACGGCAGACTGTCGGCGTCGCCTCATCGCCGCGCCACCCCCCCATCATCTTTGAGCACTACAGTGCGATAGCCTGCTGAACAGGAACGATCTTGTCGAGTTCCGGTTCGATCCGCCTTTTCTCGGCCTCAAGGTCAAACGCCACCTGAGCGCGCAGCCAATAACCATCCGTCAGGCCAAAATAACGGCAAAGACGGAGGTCGGTGTCGGCCGTCACGCGACGTTTTCCCAAGACAATCTGCCCGATACGCTGAGCCGGAATCCCAGTCTCTTTCGCAAGGCGATATTGAGAAATGCCCATGGGAACAAGAAACTCCTCTTTGAGAAGCTCACCAGGAGTCACCGGCGACAGCAAATCGGCCGAAGTCTCATCACTTGTGATAATCGACGATTTCGACATTCCAAGCCATCTCCTGTCTCCACTCAAAACAGACCCGATAGCGCTCGTTAACACGGATGCTATATTGACCGGCACGATCGCCCTTCAAAGCTTCCAGGCGGTTGCCCGGTGGAACGCGAAGATCATCAAGCGAAGCACAAACCTGCAGTTGGCGAATCTTCCTCAACGCAACACGCTCAAAGGGCACGAACCTCCTGACCCGCACACCCATGGCAAAGCGTTCGGTATCCTCATCTTTATACGATGCAATCATAGTATCGCCTTACGTTAGTAACGTCAAACGTTTCTATAGACTTACATCTCTATTATATCGTACGTTTGTTCGTGTTTTCTAGAACAAATAGTCCTTTGCGCCTTAGTCAAGCAAAAGCAATCGTTTGTAGACATCGAGGCCTTTGAGAAGGATTTCCTCGTCGAAGAGCATGCTATCGGTATGCAGAGCGCTTGTGGCATAGGCGGGACAGCCATCCGAATCACTCGGGTTGTCTTGGTCCTCTGGCATACCCGTGCCCAGCAGGAAAAACACGCCCGGCAGATGGCGTTGATAGAACGCGAAATCCTCGGCGATCAGCAGCGGTTCCTCCACAAGCTGCAGCCCGGGCAAGGCAGGCGCGACGCTGGCAAACAACTCGGGGTCGTTGTCGACCGGCGGATAGCCCTCGGCAAAGTCGAGATCATACGTGCAGCCCGTTGCGGCACAGGCATCGTCCAGCACGCGGCGCACGCCTTCGCGCGCCCGGTCGAACATGTCGTCCGTAAACACACGCAGGCTTCCGGCCACATGGGCCTCCCCCGCCACCGCGTTGCAAACCGTACCGGCCTGCAGCAGACCAAACTTACCGATACAGGGCTCGTCGGTGCCCAGCTCGTCCATCAGTTCGCGCTCGGCAACCAAGAACTTGGCAGCCGCCAGCGCCGCATCGTGCGACTCCTCGACCGGAACGCCATAGGTCTTAGCGATATGGATGCTCGTCCCGTGAATATGAATGTGTGTCTCACTCGAACGCGCCAGCAGCGGACCGGAACAACTCGCCAACGTGCCGGCAGGCAGATCGGGCCACACATGGAAGCCAAAAATGCGGTCGACCCCGTAGCATTCGAACACACCGCTCTCACATACCGTCTTGGCACCACCGGTCGTTTCCTCGGCCGGCTGGAACACAAAGAGAACGTTGCGCCTAATGGCGCCCGGCTGCTCACGAATCGTGCGATCGACAAAGGTTGCCGCCGCAAGGGCCATGGCCATGTGTCCATCGTGTCCGCAAGCGTGCATCTTTCCGGGATGCTTCGAGGAAAAGGCCGCACCCGTCGCCTCCGCGATGGGCAGTGCGTCCATATCGGCGCGAATCGCCGTGGCATGCGCGGCGCCCGTGCCAGCGTCGAAGAAAGCACAAACACAGCTGGGGCAGGGATGGGTCACTTCACAGGCAAGCGAAGCGAGCACGCCCTCGATATAGGCTATGGTTTGAGGAAGATCGAAATCGAGCTCCGGAATGCGATGCAGGTCGCGACGATAGCGACGAAGTTCTTGGAGCTCGGTCATAAAGGATCCTTTCATGGAGCATATCCATTCACACAATATTGTGATACAGGATTGTGGCACACATGTTTCCAGCATATTGCTGCATTTTTTAAACGTTATATACGAATACTCTTGTTTGGTAAAGTGCAACGTGGTAGGGTCTTTACCACTTGATAGAGGCGCGGGCACGAAGAGCCGCGGGCGAGCCGGCAGGCTTTGACCCCGTGGGGAGGCGAAACCCGCCGAACTGGGTTTTTCGGGCACGAACAGCCTGGTGGGCCTGCGGGAAACACCCGCAGGACTGTCTGCAGCAATGCGGGAGCGCTATCCGGACATTGGGTCCACGCTATGCGGATTCGATGCGCAGATGGCGCCGTCTGGATAGCGAGGTTTACGGGACATGGCATTGACCCCCAACGAAGCATATGCGGCAAAGCAGCCGTTTGTGGACAAGGAGACGCTCGAGCATATCGTCGAGCAGTTCCCCACGCCGTTTCATCTATATGACGAGGCGGGCATCCGCCGCAACATGCAAGAAGTGCGCGACGCCTTTGCATGGAACCCGGGCTTTAAGGAATACTTTGCCGTCAAGGCCAATCCCAACCCGGCGCTCATCTCCATTCTCAACGAATACGGCTGCGGCTGCGATTGCTCGAGCTATACCGAGCTCATGATTGCCCGCTCGCTGGGCATCACCGGCCATGACATCATGTTCTCGTCCAACGACACGCCGGCGGCGGATTTTGAGCTCGCCGACAAGCTGGGTGCCATCGTCAACTTTGACGACATCAGCCATATCGAGTTCTCTGAGCGCGTCGCGGGACCCATCCCCAAGACGGTCAGCTGCCGCTTTAATCCGGGCGGCCTGTTCCAGCTCTCCAACGGCATTATGGACAACCCCGGCGACTCCAAGTACGGCATGACCACCGAGCAGCTCTTTGAGGCTTTCCGCATGCTCAAGGCCAAGGGCGCCGAGAATTTTGGCATCCATGCCTTCCTTGCCAGTAACACCGTCACTAACGACTACTATCCCAAGCTCGCGCGCATCCTCTTTGAACTTGCCGTACGCCTGGAGCGCGAGACCGGCGCACATGTCGCCTTTATCAATCTGTCCGGCGGCGTCGGCATCCCCTATCTGCCCGAGCAGCAGGCTAACGACATTCACGCCATCGGCGAGGGCGTACACGCGGCATACGACGAGATCCTGGTTCCTGCCGGCATGGGCGATGTGGCCATCTGCACCGAGATGGGCCGCTTTATGATGGGCCCCTACGGCTGCCTGGTCACCAAGGCCATCCACGAGAAGCAGATCTACAAGGACTATATCGGTGTGGACGCAAGCGCCGTCGACCTCATTCGTCCCGCTATGTATGGTGCCTACCACCACATTACGGTGATGGGCCAGCCGGGTGGCGCCGACAAGACCACAGCGCCCGTTACGGACACCTACGACATCACGGGTAATCTGTGCGAGAACAACGACAAGTTCGCCATCGACCGCGAGCTGCCGCAGATCGACATGGGTGATGTGCTCGTGATCCACGATACCGGCGCGCATGGCTACTCCATGGGCTACAACTACAACGGACGTCTGCGCTCCGCCGAGGTATTGCTGCGCCCCGACGGCTCGGCAGACCTCATTCGTCGCGCCGAGCGCCCGGGCGATTATTTTGCCACGCTCGACGTGTTGCCGTGCGGCCGTGAGCTGTTGGCCAAATCGCGTGCCGAAAGCGCCCGCCGTCGCGCCCAGGACGAACGCCTGGCCGTCGCCGCCCAATGGAACAAACGCATCCAGATCGCGGAAGCGAAGGAGAAGAACATGGATATCCGCAACCTCGAGGGTTCGATCGTCGCCCTCGTCACGCCTTTTAAAAAGGACGGCAGCGTCGACTTTGACGCACTCGAGCGCCTTATCGATTTCCACCTGCAAAATGGCACCGACGCCATCCTCACCCTGGGCACCACCGGCGAGAGTGCCACGATGACCGATGACGAGGACAACTCCGTTGTCGCCGCCGTGGTCAAGCAGGTTGCAGGACGCGTCCCCGTCATCGCCGGCTCGGGCTCCAACTCCACGCAAACCATGCTCACCAAGTCGCTCACCTACCAAGGCTTGGGCGCCGATGGTCTGCTGCTCATTACCCCCTACTACAACAAGTCCAATGAAGAGGGTATCTATCAGCACTTTAAGACCGTCGCCGACGCCGTGGACATCCCCTGCATCCTGTACAACATCCCCGGCCGCTGCGGCTGCGGCATCAGCGAGCGCAACGTAGAGCGCTTGGCCGCACATCCCAACATCATGGGCATCAAGGAGGCCTCGGGTAACGTCGCCTACGCGGCCAAGATCGCTCACCTGCTGTCCGACGACTTCCGCATGTATTCGGGCGAGGACGCGCTGACCGTACCTCTCATGAGCCTGGGCGCCTCGGGCACCATCAGCGTGTGGGCCGATGTTCAGCCGCAGCTCGTGCACGACATGTGCCGCGCTTATCTGGACGGCGACGTGGCACGTGCCCGCGATATCCAGATTGCCGGCCAGCCGCTCATCAACGCCCTCTTTAGTGAGGTCAACCCCATCCCCGTTAAGGAAGCGCTCGCCCAGATGGGTATGATCGAAGCCAACTATCGCATGCCGCTGTGCCCCATGGCAGACGACACGCGCGCCGCACTTACCGACGCTCTGAAGGGAGCTGGTCTGCTTGATTAAGACCGTCATTATGGGAACGGGCCGCATGGGCTCGCTCATCCGCACCACCGCCGAAGGCGTTGTCGACGCCGCCGGTCAGCACGTTTTTGATATCGTCGCCCAGATTGGCTTCGATTTGAGCGAGCTCGAGAACGCACCGGCCGCCGATGTAATCATCGACTTCTCGAACGTCGTTACCTTCGATGCCGTCGTCGCCTATGTCGAGCGCACGGGCGCCGCGTTGGTCTCGGGCACCACGGGCTACACCCCCGAGCAGATGGACCGCCTGCGCGAGCTTGGTCAGAACGCCCGCGTCATGCACTCGGGCAATTACTCCATCGGTATTGCAGCCCTGCGTCATCTGGTTGCGCAGGCCACACGCGAGCTGCCCGGCTTTGACTGCGAGATCGTCGAGACGCACCACAACCAAAAGGTCGATGCCCCCAGCGGCACAGCCAAGTTGCTGCTCGATGCCGTCGTCGAAGCCGAGCCCGAGGCAGGCTACCACCCCGTCTATGGCCGCGAGGGCATGTGCGGAGCGCGCGACCCCAAGGAGATCGGCATGCACTCGCTGCGCGGTGGCACCGTCGCCGGCGTGCACGAGGTAAGTTTCTTTGGCCAGGACGAGGAAGTCACGCTCACCCACCGCGCCACGAGCCGTCAGATCTTTGTCAACGGCGCCTTGGCAGCCGCGCAGAAGCTCGTCACCCGTGAGCACGGCTTCTATACGTTCGACCAGGTCATGTTTGCCTAACCAGGAATCAACCGAATCCACCCAAAGGAGAGATAGCAAATGAGCAACGCAGCCGAGATGGATGCACAGGAGATTATCAACTACATCGCCACCGCGCCCAAAAAGACGCCCGTCAAGCTGTATGTGCGCGAGAAGCCCGGCATGAAGGTTGCCTGGGGCGATGCGCATGTCTACGGCGGCCGTCGTGGCAAGACCGTCTTTGGCGACTGGGAAAAGCTCAAGGCCATCCTGGACGCCAATGCCGATTCCATCGATTACTACGACGTTGAAAACGATTGCCGCAACTCCGCCGTCCCCACGCTCGACCTTAAGGGCATCAACGCCCGCATCGAGCCGGGCGCAATCATCCGCGACCGCGTCGAGATCGGCGACCGCGCCGTCATCATGATGGGTGCCATCATCAACATCGGCTCCGTCATTGGCGAAGGCTCCATGATCGACATGGGCGCCGTGCTGGGCGGCCGCGCCACCGTGGGTAAGAACTGCCACATCGGCGCCGGCACCGTGCTGGCAGGCGTCGTTGAGCCTGCGAGCGCCACGCCCGTCATCATCGAGGATGATGTCATGATTGGCGCCAACGCCGTGGTCCTGGAGGGCGTACGCGTGGGCAAGGGTGCTGTCGTTGCCGCCGGCGCCGTATGCGTCGAGGACGTCCCCGCCGGCGCCGTCGTGGCCGGTGTCCCCGCCCGCGTCATCAAGATGCGTGACGCCCAGACCGACAGCAAGACCGGTCTCGAGGAAGGCCTGCGCCAGCTGTAGGGTTACGCGGTTTTACCAAACCGCGTAACAGGTCGACGCTGCAAACGCCCCTAGGCGGCAATCTGACGTTCAATCGTCGGGCATGACCAGAAGGTCAATGCCCTCCTCTTTCGCGTCACCTTGCTCGCCTAGGGGCGTTTTCGCTGGCGTATGCTCAACCTACGGCGCAATGTCAGCGACCAAGCCGAAAACAAAGGCCGAAGTCCCGAAGGGTTTCGGCCTTTGTTTTCCACAGCGTCCAAACGCAGTTTATCGATTCTCGATGCTACCGATATTCTTGAGCTCGATGGAGATGAGGCCGTTGGGTTCGTTGACGAACTCGATATACTCGGAGTTCGAACCCATCTCGGCCGGGAAGCTGATCTCGATGCCCGTGTCGGTACGAATCTTGTGATTGCGCACCGCCGCGCGTTCGACCTGCTTACGCTCCACGGGCACACGCTCAGGCACCTTCTCCTCGGTCAGTGCCGCGCGCACGCTCTCCTTGATAACCGGTTCGTCCTCAAAGACCTCATCGACGATATCCCAAGGCGGTAGCTCCTCGTCATCCTCAACCTTCTCGGCAACGGCGGCTTTGACCTTAGCGAGCGCTACAGCCGTGTTGGCGCCGTGCTCTTCAGCGACCTCCTCGACCACGCGCGTCACCGTGTCGATGACCTCCTTACCCGAAACGCCCGTGTCACATTGCAGCAGGCCATCGGGAATGAGCATGCGATCCTCGCCGGCAATCTTGCGTTTCTTATCCACATAGCCGATCTCCATGGTGCTTGCACGCACGATTGCATAGCTCGGCACCTTTTGCGAAGGGTTCGGCAGAATGGCATAGTGGCGCGCGATGTCGTTACGCACCTCGCCCTCTTCGCGACCCACCTCGTGCATGAATGCCTGCTTGGAGCCCAGCAGCATCACGGCAAACCAGCGGGCATCCTCATCGTCGTCAAAGTCCGCCACAAGCACGTCGGTGGACTCGGCTTTCTCAGCCTTGGTGAGTTCGGAAGAGATAAACTCCGCAATCTGCTGCGACAGGTCCACGAACTCGCGCTCGCCAAAGAAATAGCCCTTGAGCTCGCCGCCAAACGCAGAGTTCTCGGCAAACGTGGCGCGTTTATTGTCGGCCGAGGTACGTGCGCGGCGCAGATGCGTGGTCACGAAGTTGCGCACGGTACGGCTCTCGATATCGAGCTCGCGCTGGCTCATGACGTTGACGGCAGAGTCAAAGTCCAGGATATGCAGAATCGCGTGATTGATTTTCATATACGGCATTCCGTTCTAGATCGATTTCGGCACGAACCAGTATAGCGGTCGAGCCCGCCCCAAGCGTATCGAAGATTGGTGCATCGGGGACAGGTTGCTTTGCGCCAATGGTTAGCGCAGGAGCTCGGACTGCCAGGCCTCGAGCTGTTCTGCCAAACTCTTGCCGGCAGCGGGCACGTCGATCTGGGGTCGTTTGGGCAACAGTGCGCATTTAAGGATCGCCACGATGGTCTGCGAGATAAAGCGTCGCGTATCTTTGTCAAAGCCTTGCGCAGCCTGGAGCATCACGGGCAGACTCTCACGCAGATTTCCTGCGATATCCGCAAACCGTTCGGCGTCCGTAGCCTCAAACACGGAGAACAACGCATCTACAAAACGCTCGCGCTCGCTAGGTAACACTGCAAGCAGCATCTCGCGAATGGAGCCATCAACGTATCGAGCACCGGCGGACAGGCGCTCACAGTATACGAAGTCGCAACCATCAACCACCCAGCTAAAGGGATTGTGCTGCAGCAGGCTGAACTCGGTGCTCTCAACGATGGCATAGTCCTCCTGCGTCTCGAACATCATGCCGAAGATCGACGACCGAGGTAGCGTCTTGTCGATTCGACCGGAAAGATCGGCAAAGGCGTTGCCGCTCAGAAACTCCTCGACGAACCCTGGACCATCATGGGAATACGCCCGTTCGATTCGTTCACGGGCAACATCGGAGCACATCGCCGCACCGTACACCGCAAGGTTTCCACCCTTGGAATGACCTCCGCACAAAAGCGGCCCGTCGATCGCATCCGCCGCCTCGTCCACATAACGCGCCGCGGATTCCTGGGCCGGCACAGGACACCGGAACGCCATGTTAAAGTCCTCTTTCCAGCCCACAATCGTGCTGTCGGTCCCCCGGAAGGAAAGATAGCTAAACCCCGCCGGAAACCGGAACGCCATGGCTGCAAACTGCTCCGTCGCCACCACATCGCTCACGGCACGATAGCCGCAAACGTGCACGCCGCGGTATCTGGGATTTGCTGCCACGGCCTCCAACAAGGCCCTGCTCCCCTCTGGATCCCACAAGTCGTCAATCATGTCCCGATAGCACTCAGCACGCAGCAGCTCGCGTACGTCTAGGCCCTGCCAGTTCGTCAGCTCCGCCATATCACCCGGCAAACGCAAATAGGACAACCACGCAAAGACCAGGCTGTCCACCGCGCAGAACGGCCGCTCCTCAAACGGATCAAACGCCGTCTGAGCATAGGTCAAAAAATTAGGCGAATCCGACATGGCCCTCCCATCAACTATGGTGTATTGGGATGGTGCATTGGGGTCAGGTTACTTTGCACCAAAAGGCGCCCGGGCCGTGTGGACCCGGACGCCTTCATTGTAGCTTTTCGCTCTAGCGAGCTTGATTTAGCAGGAGAAA
>ERZ827512.405-NODE-405-length-58719-cov-3.967425_pt1 | contig 58719 bp, 53 predicted proteins | sample MGYA00519916_ERZ827512 | MGnify/ENA primary metagenome ERZ827512 (study PRJEB31778, sample SAMEA3449335) | human gut metagenome | biome: human gut; feature: human-associated habitat; material: faeces | place: United Kingdom | collected 2010/2012 ... | reverse complement strand
AGGGGGCGGCTGACGGGGCCGCCTTATAAGGCGGCCCCGTTTTGCATCGAACTTATTTTTTGCAGATGCGCAGCATCCGCGCGCGCACATGGTCGCTCTCGTCGAACGCACTCTCGTTGTCGCTGCGGAGCAGCGCGGGGTTGACCGAATACTGCTTGGCGACGTTCCAGAGCGTCTCGTCGCGGTCGGGATAGTAGTAAATGACCGCCTCGTCGGCGAATTCGTCCTTCGCGCTCTCCTCCATCGTCAGTTCGGCGGCGACCGTCACCTCGCGCTTTTCAAAGCCGAAGATGCTCAGCATCACGACAACCTTCGTACCCACCGTGCCGCTGCCGACGAGCGCCGAGGAGGCGCTCAGCGGATAGCCGAAGCTGTAATAGTCCACGTCGCCCTCGGGCGTGTTGGCGGGGAACAGTTCGTCGAACGGCTCGACGCTGTCGATCGTCGTCACGCCGTAATCGGCGATGGCCAGCACCGAATAGGCAATGTTGCCGCGCACGCGCAGGCCGCCCTCCTCCTTCACGGTGGAAGCGACGCTGACCGTAGCGATCGTGTCGAGAATCTCAAGCAGATTGGCGTCGGTCTCGACGGTCTTTTCCACGGTGAAGGAGCGCTCGGCCGCAAAAACGGGAATGTCGTAATACAGCGAATCGGTACGGATGTGGTTTTCATAGTTGGAATTGAACGCGTCGGTCACCAGCTCGAGCGGCTCGTTGGCATAGCCCTTGAGGCGGGCGTCGACCGAGAAGCTGACGGCCATGATTTTGTTCTCGCCGTAATCGTTCAGCTCGGCGGAGGCGTCCAGCGTGGCGACGCGCAGCTCGGCGTGGAAGTGCTCGCCCTCCGGCTCGTTGAACTCCATCGAAATCGGGATGGTCCGCATCACGGCGAAAACGGCGTTGTCGGTGTTTTCCTCCTCGACCAGCGCGGTATAATGCGCATTGCTGTTGACCACGACGACGCCCTCACGTTCGAACACCTCGGGCGGGGACAGCGTGAGCGTTTTGCTCAGGATCGTCCCGATCGGCTTCGGGCATTCGATCCGCTCGGAAAAGCTGTAAACCGCCTCGACAGGGTCGATCCAGCGCTCGCTTTCGATGAGCGTGGTCTGAAAGAAGGTGTCGCTCTCCTTCGCCTCGGGCGAAAGCACCTCCGCACCGCGCAGCTCGGTGGCCGCCATCGAAAAGGAGAGCAGGCAGCGCAGCAGCACCTTGCGCGGCGAGAGCAGGCGGCAGTTGACGTGCAGGCACTCGACACGGACGTCGGTGTCCAGCGCGCCGCCGGTAAAGCCGTCGAGCACGAACCGCTGCGCGAAGTCCGTCGTCATCGACGCGTGCGCAAGCTTGTTCTTGTAATCGGTTTCGTACAGCAGCCCGAACACCACGCGGCCGCTGACGGTGACGCCGTCCTTGCCCGCCTCGGTCTGCTCGGGATACGCGGTCGCCTCGGCGCGGATGAGGCGGCTGATGTCGGGCGAGAGATCGGGCAGCGGATTTTCCAGCGTGATCTCCTTCTCGCTCGTCGTATGGCAGATCCGCCGCGGGAGGTAAACGGTCCTTGTGGAGGCTTTCATCTATAAAGCACGACCCTTCTTGTTTTTTACTGCATCTATATGCGCGGGAAGGGCCGGCTATGCGTTTTTTTACAGATATGCCTCGGGCGGCAGCGAGTCCGGCCCGTTTTTGCGCCTGCGCAGCGTTCGCGCGGCGATGACGCCCGCGCCCAGCAGGATGAGCGCGATGACGGCGACGGCGATGATCGGCAAAGCCCCGCCCGACGCGCGCTCGATGGTCATCCCGGCGACCATCCGGTCGTACGTCTCCAGTTCGCCGGCAGGGATGCTCTTCCGCGGGAACACGACGGAGACGACCACCTGCCGCCCCTCCTCGACCGTGACGTACAGCACGCCCACAGACAGCGGCTCTTCGTATCCGGCGCGCGGATACAGCCGCATCGCAAGCCAGCGGACGCCGCCGTCAGACGTCAGCGTATGCGGCTCGGCGATGTAGCCGGTGCGCTCCATCTCCTCCCGCAGCGCATCGTACTCCGCATCCAGCCGCTCCTGCGGCATATCGGCAAAATCCTGAAAAATGCTGGCCGTGACCGAAAAGAAGCACTGCGAAAAGTGGGTGCCGTGCAGCAGCGCGCAGCAATAGCCGACCTCGTCCATCAATTCGGTCAGCAGCGACACATCCACACCCAAAAAATCGCTCTGCTTATCCTGCACCGAATCCCGCGTATAGGCGACAAACACGTCGGGAAGCGCCACATACACCCCGTCGGTGACCTCGAAGCGTTCGGCGGCGGACGCCGGCAGCGCCGCCGTCAGAAGCAGCGCCAGCAGCCAAACAAGTGTTTTTTTCATCGGAATCGCCTCTCTTTCCTCTCCTTTCGCTCATTATAGCAAATGCCGGCCGGCATTGCAATAGCAAACCGTACATCGGGCACATAAACTAAAAAGGAAGAGACGATTTGAAAAGGAGGAGGGATCCTGTCATGCGGTGTGGGAAGCTGATCGGCTGCTGCGCGCTGTCCTTCGGCGCGGGCGTGCTGCTGTGTATGGTTCTGCCGGCCGGCGGAATGGTATTCGTGCTCGCCGGCGGTGTGGTGGCGGCCGGCGTCGCCATCGTGCTGGACAAATAAAACCGTTCTCTCTCCCCGCCTGTACCATGCCGCAGAAAGAGCCGCTGCCGCAAAACGGCGGGACTACGCCGCCTGCGCCGGAAACCGCGCAAAGCGGCCGACTGCTTATGCACGTTTTGAGATTACATAGAAAGGCAAGGGTTGGTTTTTTTGAAAATTTACTGCTTCCGTGCGCCGCGCCTGCTGCGCCCGCTGATCCGAAGGCTGTTCGGCAAAAAGGCGAAGGAGGTCTGACCCGGCGAAAAAAGCGCCGCGCCGCAGGAGCGTCCTGCCGCGCGGCGTTTTTCCGTACGTCCGTCCGACGGCGTATGAGAGAAACGCAGTCGGTCCGACAGCGCACGGAAAGCGCGTTCGGTTCGCCGGTACGCGGAAGAAACGCGGTTTCTTCTCGCCGGCACGCGAAAAAAGCACGGGCGGTTCGACGGCGCGCAGGAAAACGCGGTCGAATCGACGGCGTACAAAGGATATTCAATTCGCCCGCCCCTTTGTCTGTACGCAGACAGACTTTCCGCTCCCCGTCCCTACCGAAGCGAAAATCGCGCCCACCGCGCCCGTTTTCCCGCCCCGCCCGCGTTTTTTCGGCGGACAGGCCCGCCGCCCGAACGCGCGTCCCGCAGACGGCAGAGCGAAACGCCGGGCGAATTTGTGCAAAATGGACATTGACATTCCCATGCGAAGCGTGTAGAATAAGCGTACAAGCAGAGTAAAAAGCCGCGCGTAAAGTGCCGCCGGAACGGGGAGTTGTCCGGCGGACGAAAAGAAAGCGCTTCTTGCGGTGCGGCTTTTGCATCCCGCTGCAATATAGCTTCATCAACGGCGCGCAGCCCTGCCACGCTTCACCGTTCCTTTGAGCTATTTGTAGCTTGAAAACGAAAGGTGAGGTGTATTTTTTTGACTCGCAAAGAAAAGGAAAACCTAATCAAAATCGCCGTGACGGCCATCTGCATCGGCTTCGTGGCGATCTCCAAGTTCTTTTCGTTCACGCTGCCGCTGTTCGGCGCGTCGGGCATGAACGTCGGCTTCGGCGGTATTTTCACCGCTTTCCCGGCGTTTTTGTTCGGCCCGGTGTTCGGCGGCGTTGCTTCGGCCGCTTCCGACCTGCTCGGCGTCATCATCAAGCCGACCGGCCCCTACAACCCGATCTTTACGATCACCGCCTTCTGCGGCGGCTTCATCAAGGGCTGGATCTGGCGTCTGCTGGCCACCCGCAACGACGGGCGCATACGCCGCGTCGCGCTCTGCCTGCTGTTGCTGCTGGGCATCGTGGGCGGCGCGTTCCACATCGCGCTCGTCAGCGACGGCGTCACGTCGGGGCTTGTCAGCGAGCAGGCCGAGCTGCCCACCCGCGGCGCAATCCGCGCGGAGGACTACAATCCGCTGACGAAGCTGGTCGTGCATCTGGCCGACTACAACAACGACGTCATCACCTATTCCCGCTACACCGGCGAAGCGGACATGGTCACGCTGCCGTCCGCGATCGTCTATCCCGACGGATACACGCTCAAGGTGACCAAGCTGGGCGCGAAAGCCTTCCCCGAGGCGGTTCTGCGCGTCCAAATCCCCGAAGGCGTGACAACAATCGACGAAAAGGCGTTCGACGGGCTGGCCGAGGGCAGCGTCATCGTCGGCGCGGCGGGCAGCGCGGCGCAAAAAGCGGCGGAAAAGGCGGGCATCGCTTTCGAAGAGGCGGAGGTGGAAGCGCAGACCGTCGAGGTGGACGCGGCCGGCGTATCGGCCGACGGCGCCTTCAAAAACAGCGACACCTTCCGCAAATATCTGGCGGGCTACATCAACTTCATCACCCTCGGGCTGGAGGGCACCGCCCTGCTCGGGCTGCTCTACATCGGCGCGGAGGCGCTCATCAACCTGCGCCGCAGAAAGCGCGGCAAGGAGGGCGGCGCGCCGCACATCCGCATCTTCGCCTCGATTTTCGGGTCCGGCCTGATCGTGACGACGATCAACACCGTCGTCCTGCGCTATTTCACGCTGCCGGCTTGGGCGGGCCGCGCCTTCTGGATTCTCTGGACGCCGCGCGCGCTCGAGGAGCTGATCGTATGCATCATTCAGGCGTATTTCATCGCCATCCTGTACGACGTGTATATGACGCGCTTTCAGGATCGGCTCTGACGCGAGTAAGACAAACAACGGCGGCAAAGCCTTGTCGGACGCAAGAAACGGCGATTGTAAAACGCAGCGCTCGGCAATTTCGGAATACCGAGCGCTGCATAGGCTTTCCGGCCGATATTGCGCATTTGCCGATTGCACCGTATGCGCCCGCATACGCTCCTCGACGGGCAGCGGGCGGATGACAGCGATATCCATCCTGTCCGGCTAACCTGCTTTATAAGGGGGCAGCGGCGGGGGCTTCATCTGCGAATACGGCGAAAACGGTACGAACGCCGAGAGCATCGTATAATAAAAAGCGGCATATAGGAAAAGCGGGAGGCGGCCAAAACGCCTCCCGCTTTCGGCTTCCGGCCCCGCTTTAGGACGGAGAAAGCCGCTCCCGCTCCTGCGCAAGCAATTCCATATAGGCGGGCTCCCGGCGAAGCGCCGCCAGCGACGCATGCTCGGTCTGCAGCAGCCAGTTGACCAGCCAGGAACGAATGTCCTCGGTTCCGTAGGTCTGCACGAGGCTATCCCGCAGGGCCGCTTCGTCTGCGGCCAGCGCCGTCATCCGTTCGCAGGCGGCAAATTCCTTTTTACGGACGCGGATGACATCCCCGACCGCCGCGCCGTCCGCCGCCAGCCGTTCGGAAAGCACGGCGTAGAGCATACGGGCGGCGATACAGAAGCAGGAAAGGCCGGCCTCCCCGCACAGACCGAGCAGCGCGTCTCCCATGCGTTCCATAACCGCCTGCCTGTCCTGCAGGGGGCGCGTATCGTCATAATACACGCTGCGGGCGAGCTTGTTCGCCGCAAGCTCCAGCAGCGCATAGCCGTTGCGCTTGTTCCAGTATCGGTATTCCGGCGTATCCTTCGCAAAAAGCTGCTCGGTTTTCTGTTCGGCGCTGTATCCCCAGTTGGGAAGCTGAGACAGGAGCGAGAGCGCGCCGTCCGTGTCGCCCTGCGCAAAAAGCAGCTTCGCTTTCATATTCAGCGCGTCTATGCGCAGGTTTTCGTCGCGGCAGCCGTTCAGGATGCAGTCGCATATCCCGACGAATTCCTCCCGATGCTCCAGCAGCGTCTCCGCGCAATTTCCCGCCTTGCCTCCCGCCCGGTCCCACATATACGCGTGCATGATCCGATAGTGCTGCGGATGCGCCCGCCGCGCCTGCGCCAAGACGGCGCTCGCTTCCTCAAGCCGCCCGGTCCCGCGCAGCGCCCGATACGACGCAAGGCATTGCTCTGCCGCTTCTTCGGCCGCCGCCTCGTCATAGCCCAAAAGCGCCTCCACGCCGACGCCGAAGATTTCGGCCAGCGGCAAAAGCAGCGTGATGTCGGGATAGGTGTTTTTCGCTTCCCACTTGCTCACCGCCGCGCCGGAGACGCACAGAAGCTCTGCCAACTGCTCCTGCGTGTATCCCTTGGCCAGACGCAGCCGCTTGATGTTCGTTCCGATGTTCAATTCCATAATGTTTCCCTCACAATCGCATAAGTAAGCAGGCCGGCTTCTGCTGCTATTGTACATCCGCGCCCCGCCGATTGCAAGCGAATCGGCGGCAAATGCGATTTAACCTGCGGTTGAATTTTTTAACCGCGGCGGCAGCGGATTGTCTCGGAGGGCATCCTGTGCAGGCGAACGCGGATAAATCCGCAAGGATTCTTTCCCATACGGCTTGCAAAACCCAATCCGTTCTGCTACAATGAAGATAGCTGCAAATCCGAAGAAAGGATGCGTTATGAATATGGTGTTTGCAACGGCCTCCGCAGTTCCGCGTCCCGTCCGGCTCAAGGAATCGACCAGAGAATGGGCCTTTGCGTCCCTGCACGGCAAGTACGGCGACGAAGCGCTCCGAAACGCCTGCGTCCATCTCGACGGCGACGCGGATTTCGAAGCGTTGTCCGAGCTGCAGAAATATGACCGCGCCGTTCGGAGGATCGCCGAGGAAGCGCCGATACGCCTCTGTCCCGAAGAGCGGATTTGCGGCGCCGCGACCTTGGGCGACGCGATATACCATGTCGTTCCGGCCAAATATAAAGGACGGCATATCTGCTCATCCGTGAGCCATCTGACCCTTCGCTATGACAAAGTGCTCAGGCAGGGTCTGAACGCCTATGCGCAGGACATCGCCGAGCGGCTCGGCGCGCAGGACCTCTCCCCTGCGCAGACCGAATTCCTGCACAGCCTGCAAAACGTAATCGAGAGCATACGCGTCTGGCACGGCAGATACCTGGCGGCGACGGAAAACGTCCGGCCGGACCTGCACAAGCTGCTGACGCAGGTTCCCTTCTCCCCCGCCCGCAATTTCCACGAGGCCCTGCAGTCCTTATGGTTCATTTTCGCCTTTGTGCGCCTTTGCGGCAATTGGCCGGGCATCGGGCGCATCGATTGGCTGCTGGGCGGCTATCTGCACAAGGACCTTCGGGACGGCCTGCTGGATCGGGACGAAGCCCGTGAGCTTTTAGCCTCCTTCTTCATCAAGGGCTGCGAGTGGATCCAGTCGGAAACGCCCGTCGGAACGGGCGACGCGCAGCACTACCAGAACCTCGTGCTGGCCGGAGTGGACGAAAACGGAAAGGAGGTCGCGAACGAAGCGACCTTCCTCGTGCTGGACATTGTGGAGGAATTGGCGATCTCCGATTTCCCGATCACCGTCCGGCTGAACAAACACACCCCGCTTTCGCTGAAGGAAAAAATCGCCCGCGTCATGCGGCACGGCGGCGGCATCGTGGCCGTTTATAACGAGGATCTGATCCTGCAGGCCCTGCAGGACATCGGCTACCCCGCCTCGGAGGCCCGCCGCTTCGCCAACGACGGCTGCTGGGAGGTACAGATCCCGGGCAAGACCGATTTCGCCTATATGCCCTTCGACGCCCTGCAAATTTTCAATCATGCGCTCGGCCTGACCGGAGACGACGTGCCCGCATACGACTCGGCCGAAGCGCTCTACGCCGCTTTCCTCGACAGACTGCGCGACACGGTGGAAGCGCTGTACCGCAGCCGCGTGCAGGAGGCATATGTATGCGCCGACGGCGTGTGGCAGGCAAGCGGCGCGGTTCCGTCCACCTCCGTGGTCAGTCTGTTCGAGGACGGCTGCATCGAATCGGCGCGCTCCTATTATGACTTCGGTCCGGCGTATGTCGTGCGCTCGCCCCACATCGGCGGCGCGCCCGACGTGGCCAACTCGCTTTATGCGATAGAACGGCTCGTGTTCGAGGAAAAGAAGGCGACCCTTCCCGAGCTTATCGCGATCCTCCGAAACAACTGGGAGGGCAGCGAACCGCTGCGTCTGTATGTGAAAAACCGCTATACCTATTACGGCAACGACGCGGACGGGGCGGACGGCTGGCACACGCGGCTGCTGAACGACTTTGCGGCCCTTGTGTACGGCTGCAGCAGGAAAAGCGGCTGTCCGGTCAAATTCATCCCCGGCGTAAGCACCTTCGGCCGGCAGGTCGACTGGCTGCCCAACCGCTGCGCCACGGCGTTCGGTTACAGAAAAGGGGACATCCTCTCCGGCAACGACTCGCCGGTACCGGGCACCGACCTCTGCGGCGCCACGGCAATCATCAAATCCTACTGCAAGGCCGACCTTGCAAAGCAGTCCTGCGGCGCGGCGCTGGACATCAAAATCTTTCCCGAATCCCTCGGCGGCGACAACGGCGTTCCCGCGCTGTGCGCGCTGATGGACGGCTTCCTTGCGCTGGGCGGCTTTTTCATGCAGTTGGACGCGGTGGATACGCAGACGCTGCTGGCGGCGCAGAAGGACCCCCAGAAATACAAAACGCTTTCGGTGCGCGTATCCGGCTGGAACGCCCGCTTCGTCACGCTGAATCGGGAATGGCAGAATATGATCATCGAGCGTTCCGCGCAGACCATACGCTGAAGGGAGGTCGTCCGCGTATGCTCCCCGTGACGAAAATCCAGCGCTTCTGCACAAAGGACGGCCCGGGTATCCGGACGACCGTGTTTCTGAAGGGCTGTCCCCTGCGCTGCGCGTGGTGTCACAACCCGGAAACGCAGTCGCCGGCGGCGCAGTTCTTTTACTGCGCGGATTTATGCATCCGCTGCGGCGTCTGCGCGGACGTCTGCCCCGCCGGCGTCCACCGGCTTGCCGACGGCGGACATTCCCTCGACCGCGCACGCTGCGTCCGCTGTATGAAATGCGCCGAAGCCTGCCCGTCCGGCGCGCTGGAGGTCTGCGCCGAGCTCCTTTCGGAGGACGAGATTGTCCGTCAGGTTCTCAAGGACGCGGCCTTTTACGGCGATGCGGGCGGCGTCACCCTTTCCGGGGGAGAGCCCACCGTGCATGCCGACGCGCTGCTTACGCTGCTTGCGCGGTTCCGGCGCGCCCGCATCCATACGGCAATCGAAACCTGCGGCTGTTTCGACCCGTCGCGCCTGCCGGCGCTCGTGCGCGCGGCGGACCTGTTCCTGTGGGACATCAAGGACACGGACGACGCCCGCCACCGCCTCTACACCGGCGTTTCCAACGAAAGCATCATCGGCAACCTCAGACGCGCGGACGCGCTGGGGGCCAAAACGGTTCTGCGGTGCATCCTGCTGAAATCGGTGAATCTGGACGACCGGCACTTGCAGGCGGTCGCCGACCTGTACGGCACGCTGAAGCACTGCGCGGGGATAGAACTGATTCCCTATCACACATACGGCGTATCCAAATACGCGCAGCTCGGGCTGCGCGCCGACGCGCATCGGGACTGGGTTCCGTCCGCGGAGGACATGCGCAGGGCGGAAGCCCTTTTGGAGCAGTCGGCGCCGGTCATCCGCAGTTAAAAAGCCGGACGGCGAATATGCCGTCCGGCTTTTCTTTTTACTGTCCGTTATATCGTCTATTATATCATCTATGCGGCGGACGTCCTAAGCGCCATCGCGAAGCCCGCCGCGTTCTCCCCCATGCTGCGGCGGTGCGGACGGCGTTACGCCCTCGCGCGACGGCGGCGCAGCCAGAGGACGGTGTCCGCCACGGTGCGGGCGATGTCGCGCGGGAAAAAGCCCAGCTCCGCCGTGGCCTTGTCGTGCGAAAAGCGGTCGTTGCTCTGCAGCGTATCGATGGAATAGGCGGTGTACAGCGGACGGCGATGCACGCCGCGCGCATACAGCCGTATAAAGGGCACGGCGGCTTTGGCCATCCACGCCGGCAGCACGGGCAGCCGCCGCCCGCCGCCGCAGCGGCGCGCCAGCTCCAGCAGCTCGCGCACCTCGTAATGCCGGTTCGAGAGGATGTAGCACTCGCCGCGGCGACCCCTGTCCGCGGCGGCTATGCAGCCGGCCGCGACGTCGCGCACATCAACGAAGTCATAGCCGCCGCGCACGCAGGCGGGCAGGCTGCCGTCGATGTACTCCCCGATCAGCTGCACGAGGTGGTTGTCCTCCGTATACGGGCCGATGATGCCCGACGGATGCACGACGACGGCGTCCAGCCCCCGCTCCCGCACGGCGGCGAGTACGTTGCGCGTGGCTTCGGCCTTGCTTTTGGCGTACCAGCCCTGCACCGCTTCGGGCGAGAAGGCGTCGGTCTCGGTCAGCACGCGCAGCGCGCCGTTTTCGGGGATGGCGTGGACGCTGCTGACGTAAACCATCCGCGCGCCGTATTCAGCGCACAGCGCGGCGACGGTGCTTGTCCCGTTGACGTTGACGTCGTGCATCACGGGGTCGGGCGTATCCGCGATGCCGACGATGCCCGCGGTGTGAATGACGGCGATGCGGTCCGCGCCGGCGTCCTCAAACAGCGGGCGAAGGCTGCCGGCGTCGCGCACGTCGCCGTACACATACGGCAAGCCGGCGACGGGCGGCGTCTCGCCCGGGCGCAGCAGCCCGCGGACCGGCAGGCCGCGCTTGTGCAGCAGGCGCACGACCGTGCCGCCCAGATGTCCGGCGGCGCCGGTGACGATATACAGCGTTTTCTTTTTCATACAAACACACATCCTTTCCGCGCAGAGCGCTTTTTAACAAACAGGGTGTTGATTTTCTTCCCTGTTTTGTATTATACTCGCTTACAGAAGAAAACGCAACCGACAGAATCGACGCGTCTATTGCGTTAGCCGACATAACCGACACAAACTGTTGAAGGAAGCGACGAGATGTGAAAAACGTTACAAACGACCGCCGCACGCGGGTGACGCGGCTGCTCATCCGCCGCGCGTTCACCGAGCTTCTGCGCCGGAAACCGATCCAGAGCATCACCGTAAAAGAGCTGTGCGAGGAGGCGGGCATCAACCGCGGCACCTTTTACGCGCACTACACCGACATCTACGCGCTGCGCGACGCCATCGAGGAGGAGATGCTCAGCGAATTCCGCGCGCTGCTCACGCCGCTGGCCGAGGCCGACGCCGTCGAGCGCACGCCGCTGCGGATTGCGGAGGCGATCTTCCGCTGCCTGAAGGAGAACGCCGACCTCTGCGCCGTCACGCTCGGCGAATACGGCGACAAGCGCTTCGCGTTCCGGCTCATCGAGCTGGGGCGGGAATACTGTCTGGAAACCTACGCGAAGCTCTTCCGCGGCGTTCCCAAGCGGCAGATCGAATACTTTTACGCGTTTGCCAGCGCGGGCTGCATCGCCCTGCTGCAGAAATGGCTTTCGGGCGGCATGCGCGAGAGCACCGAGGAATTGGCCGCGACGGCGAACGGCCTGATGATGCAGGGCGCCGGCTTTCTTTCGGAGAGCGCGGGCCGAAAGGAGAGATGACAAGATGTACGATTCCATCCGAACGGCGACGGCCGCCGACGCGGCGGACTTCGCGTATGTGCTGTGCGAATCGTGGAAGGCGGCCTACCGGGACATCCTCACGCCCGAGCGGCTGGCCGACCAGACCGACCTTGCGCGCCGGACGGCCTTCTTCGAGCGCCTGCTGCCGGACCCGGGCTGCTTCCTCGCGCGCGACGGCGGCAATCCCTGCGGCATCTGCTCGGTCTCGCCCGAGCGGAGCGGCGAGCTGCCCGGCTGGGGCGAGGTGGTCTCCCTGTACACGCTGCCCGCGTACTGGGGCAGCGGGCTGGGACGCGCGCTGATGGACAGGGCGCTGGACGCGCTCGCGGCTGCGGGGTACGCGAATGTCTGCCTGTGGGCGTTCGAGGCCAACGGCCGCGCCTGCCGCTTCTATGAGAAATGCGGCTTCACACGGGACGGCGCACGCAAGCACAGCCGCTTTGCCGACGTGCCGGAAATCCGTTTTGTGCGGAAAAACGTTTTGGCGTAAAGCCGCCTTTCCGTGAGCGCCCGCCGCGCACGGGACTTAAGTCCCGTGCGCGGCGGGCACATCCCGCTTCATCCGCACACAGACAGGAGGTTTGTCTATGCTTCTTTATCACGGCAGCGCCGCAGGCGGGCTTACCCGGCTGACGGGACAGCCCTGCGTTTACCTGACCCCCTACCCCTGCTATGCGCTCTGCTATATCCGCGACCCGAACGTCAACTACGTCACCTGCGGCGTAGACAAGGACGGCGTCGTGCGGTACGACGAGAATTTTCCCGAACAGCTTCGGACGCTTTACGCCGGCCGCAGCGGATGGCTGTATCGCTGCGGCGAAGGGGACGGCGCGCCGATTCAAACGTCGCAGACGCCGGTGGACGTGCAGGCCGCGCAGTACATTCCCGACGTCTACGCCGCGCTTCTCCGCTTTGAGGAAGCGGGCGAACTGGCCGTCAACCGCTGGGAAGCGCGCAGCGAGGCCGACAGGCGCGCCGTCTGGGAAATGACAGTCCGGTCTGTCTGCAAAAACGGCTACCTCGACGCCGCAACAGAAAAAGCCGCCTTTTACCGCCGGCATTTTCCGTCCGCCTGCGCGTTTGCCGCCGGACTGCTTCCGGCAGAGCGGACGGCCTTTGTCTGCGCATGGGAAAAAGCGCACCTGCGCTCCTGAATGACGGACGCTTTCCCCGCCGGTATCTTCAGCGCCCCAGCCGGCGCGTTTTTCACCGACAAACAGCCCCGACAGCGGCTTTGCCGCTGTCGGGGCTGTTTGTCGGCTTGGCCGAATAAAAACGGGGACGCGTCAGAGGATATAATCGGTGATGCAGTCGTACCAATGCACATATGTGCGGCCATTGACGGTCAGCCGCTCGTTCTGCGGAAGCTGCTCGCTCCAAGGCTTTCCGAAGCGGTCCAAGGCCCAGTCGTCGCGGTTGAAGCGGCGCCAGAGGACCGTCCGCCCGCTCGAATCCAAAAACTGCTCGGACACCACGCCGTTGTTGTAGGTCTCGACGTCCATCACGCACACCGTGTCATAGCGCTTCCCGCCGATGGCGACGGTATACCTGCCCACGATATCCAGCAGGAAATCGCACTCCGCGCCCGTCACGACGCTGCCCGCGCGGCGGATGTCGCCCTTGGGGGCCAGGTTGGTTTCGTTGCCGATGTTGTCCTCGCCGAAGCCCCAGTTCGGCAGGAACGCGTCGCCGTCCAGAAAGGTCACATAGTCCCGCACCTCCCCGTCGTCCCGGAACGCCGCCAGATAGCGGCAGTGCGTGTCGGTGAGCTGCGCGACGAACCTGCGCTCGACGGTCTCACGCCCGCCGCAGGCACTTTCCCGCGCCGCTACCTCCACGCCCTCGATGCCGTGGACCCGCGCGCGGCCGGTCGTTTGCATTTCAAACACGCGGCTGCATCGGCGGGAGGGAAGGTCGTACATCCCCCATGTCAGCCTTTCGCCGAGCCTGGGAATAAGGAACCATCCCATCAGCTCCTCCCATTTGACCGAAAACGGCGCCGCATCGACGGCTTCGATTTGATAATCGGGAAGCCGTTCGGGCATCTTTTTCATACTGCTTTCTCCTTTCGTTCGTTCGGCGCGGTACGGATACGGATATTGCGCCCGGAAGCGGCGCTTTGCCGCGTGCAGCCTGCTTTTGACCGTCCCGACCGGGATGCCGAGCCGCGCGGCGATCTCCGCCTGCGGCAGCTCCCTCCAGAAATACAGGTACAAAAGCTGCCTGTCCTGCTCGTCCAGCAGCCGCAGCGTCTCCCGCACGGCATACGTCTCCGTAACGCCGTGCCTGCCGTCCGACAGGACGCGTTCGGCCGGCGTATCGGCGGGGAATTCAAGCAGCGATGCCTTTTTGCGGAAGTAATCGGTGCATTTGTTCCGCGCGACGCTGAGTATCCACGCTTTGAAGGCGTCTTTGTTCCTTAGCTGCGGGAATTTCTGCCAAGCCGTCAGATAGACGTCCTGCAGCACGTCGTCCGCGTCGGCTTGCGACCGCAGGCGAAAGCGCACAAAGCGTTCGACAGCCGTCCGATTTGCAGCCAGAAGGGATTCAAATTCCTCTATTTCCATATACCGCACCTCCTTTTTGCAGGCCGAACCGCGCCGTGCGGTCCGGCTTCGCTTATATAGACGGTTTCCGTCGGCGAAAGGTTCACGCGGACGGGCGCCGAACGAAAAAAAGCCGCCGCAAGCGATGTGGCTTGCGGCGGCTTTTGCCGCGCGGTTCGAACAGATGTGCGGCGCGTTCGGCCGGATTTTCCCCGGCAGTCCCGCCGCCGGACGCGCGTCCGGCGCTATATACCCTGCCTTTATGGAATTGTATTCAAATCCTGAATTATCTCACCAGCCAACTGCAAACCTGCCGAGCGCGAGTTCGGCCCCGTGTACTCTGCCCCTATGAAACACTGATCAAATCTTGAATTATCTCACCAGCCAACCTTAATCCTGCCGAACTCGGGACGTAGGAAACAGACGCGGGGACGCGTTCGCCGTCGGTGCGGCGGGGAAGCTCGCGCGAATAGACGCACTTCACGCCCGCAATGCCGCGCTTTTTCAGCTCATACCGCATCACGCGCGCCAGCGGACAGACCGAGGTGTCCTCGATCCGCGATACCTCGAACGCGCCCGCGTCGAGCTTGTTTCCCGTCCCCATGCAGGAAATCACCGGCGTACCTGCGCTTCGGCAGGCTTCGATAAGCGCCAGCTTGGCGGTGACGGTGTCGACGCAGTCGGCGACGTAATCGAACGCGGTGAAATCGAGCGGAAACGGGTAGAATTCCACCCGCGCCTCCGCGCGGCAGGCGGGATGGATGTCCAGCACCCGCTCGCGCATAACCTCGGCCTTCGGGCGGCCGACCGTCGAATGCAGCGCGACAAGCTGGCGGTTGATGTTGGTCTCGTCGACGACATCCGCGTCGACCAGCAGCAGCCGTCCTATGCCGGCGCGGGCCAGCGCCTCGGCGGCATAGCTCCCCACGCCGCCGAGGCCGAACACGGCCACCGCCGAAGCCGCGAGCATGTCCACGGCCTCTCGGCCGAGCAGCCGGGCCGTCCGTTCAAACGCGCGCATCTACCGCTGCACGCGGCCGCTGCCGCCGTTTTTGACCAGCGACTCGACCTCCGCGGCGGTGGCGATGTTGCAGTCGCCCTCCACCGTATGCTTGAGGCAGGAGGCGGCGACGGCGAACTCGATGGCGTCCTGCGGCGCCTTCCCTTCCAGCAGCGAATAAATCAGCCCCGCGCCGAAGCTGTCCCCGCCGCCCACGCGGTCGACGATATGGATGTTGTATTTGGTCGAGAGATACGCCTGCCCGCCGGTGTAAAGCATCCCGCTCCAGCCGTTGACCGAAGCCGAAACCGACTCGCGCAGCGTGATGGCCGCCGCCGTCAGGCCGAAGCGCTCGGTAAGCTGGCGCGCCACGTCGGCGTAGCCCTCGGCGGACAGGGTGCCGCCCTCGATGTCCGACCCGCGCGCGCGGATGCCGAACACGTCGGCGCTGTCCTCCTCGTTGGCGATGAGCACGTCGACGTAGCCGCAGAGCTTCTCCATCACCTCGCGCGCCTGCTCCCGCGTCCAGAGCTTTTTGCGGTAGTTCAGGTCGCAGGAGACGGTGACGCCCTTCCGTTTGGCCGTTTCGCAGGCGTCGAGCACGATGGCGGGATTTTCGCCGCCGAGCGCGGGCGTGATGCCGGTGAAGTGGAACCACGAGGCGCCGTCCAAAATGCGCTCCCAGTCGTAGTCGGCGCGCGAGGCCGTCGCCGCGGACGAGCCGGCGCGGTCGTAAACGACGTTGGAGGGCCGCTGGGACGCGCCTTTTTCGCAGAAATAGATGCCGATGCGGTCGCCGCCGAACACGATGTCCGACGTATCCACCCCCCAGCCGCGCAGATAGTTGCGGCAGGCGACGCCGAGCGGGTTGGCAGGCAGGCGGGTGACGAACTTCGCCTCCGCGCCGAACTGGCTGAGCGAAACGGCCACGTTCGCCTCGCCGCCGCCGTAGACGGCGTCAAAGCTTTTGGCCTGCAAAAAACGTTCGTAGGACGGCGGCTGCAAGCGCAGCATAATCTCGCCGAAGGTCACTGCTTTTTTCATCTTTGACAATTTTCCTTTCTCGTATTCCTTTACGCTGCACGCCGGATTCATTCGGCGGCGCGTTTTCTGCTTCTCAGCTTTTCCTCGACCAGCAGCAGGTCGTCCGGCGTATTGACGCCGCAGAACTCGTCCGTGCCGCGCAGGCAAAGCCCGTTGACGCGTCCGCCGCGCCGCAGCAGCAGCTTGGGCACGTCGGTGAGGTAATATTCGCCCGTCGCCGCGCTCGGCTCCAGCTCCTTTAAGCAGGCGAAGAGCTTTCCGGCGTCAAAGACGTACACGCCGCCGTTCAGCTCGCGGACGGCGCGCTCGGCCTCGGACGCGTCCTTATACTCGCGGATGTCGCGCACGCGGCCGTCTGCGCCGCGCAGCACGCGGCCGAAGGGGGGAAGCTCGCCCGATTCGTAATAGGTCAGCACGGTGCAGTCGTTGCCCTCGCGCCGGTGAAGCTCCAGCAGCGCCAGCAGGCTCGACTCGCGGACGAGCGGCATATCGCCGTTGATGACCAGCACGTCGCCGTCGTAGTCCGCCAGCAGGTCGTACGCGGCCATCACCGCGTCGCCCGTCCCCTTCTGCTCGCGCTGGAACGCGAAGGTATAGCCGGGCAGATGCGCCTCGATGGCCTCTTTGTAAAAGCCGACGACGATGATTTTATCCTCCCGCGGGAGGAACGACGTGTAATCCAGCACATAATCCAGCAGCGGCCGTCCGTCGGCGCGCACCATACACTTGGGGAGCTTCAACTCCTCGCTGTGCAGCCGCTTGCCCTTGCCGGCGGCCAAAATCACTGCTTTCATCCGAAACGATCATCCTTTCCGATTCCGAAAAATACGGATTTTTTATGCGGCAAGGCAAAACCTTTTCCGCACCTGCCGCATATCCTTGCAATGTATGGGATATCCGTACACCTGTCATTCTATTATCATTTTTGCGTTTTGTCAATAGCGTTTGCAATTATTTCTCCCCGCATAGGATCGATACGGAAAGGAACTGATTTGCCATGATGGAAAAAGCGACGGGCTTCCCCTACCCCCGTTCCGTTTTCGCCGGCTCGAACACGGCCGACGGCTTTGTATCCCAGTTTGACAGCCTGCTGCGCGGCTGCCTGCGCGTTTACATACTCAAGGGCTCGCCCGGGTCGGGCAAGAGCACGCTGCTGCGCGCCGTCGCCGCCCGCGCGCGTGCGGAGGGCGAGCCGTACACGGAGATCATCTGCTCGGCCGACACGAACAGCCTGGACGGCGTCATCCTGCACGGCCGCCGCACCGCCGTCATCGACGGCACCGCGCCGCACGCGGCCGAGGCGGTATACCCCGGCGCGCGCGAGCGCATCCTCAATCTCGGCGACTGTCTGGACACGCACGCGCTTTTTGAAAAGCGGGAGGAGATCATCACCCTTGTCTCTAAGAAGTCGCGCCGCTACAAAAACGCCTACGCGCTGCTGAACGCGGCGAACACGCTGCGCGGCGCGGCGATTGCGAATCTGTCCGACGCGCTGCTCGCCGGCAAGCTGCAGGCCTTCGCCGCGCGCTTCTGCCGCCGGCTGCCCAAGGACGGCGCGCCCTTCGAGCTGCTCTGGCCGCGCTACGCGCGCACGGCGGACGGCGAGGTGGAGCTGGACGTTTTCGACCCCGTCGAGCGCTATTCGATCATCGACGCGTTCGGCGAGGGCTTCCTGCTGACCGAAGCGCTCGCGCAGCAGGCGCGCGCCGAGAGCGTTTCGTTCGTCGTCACGCCCGACGCGCTCAACGCGCGGAAAATCCGCTCGCTCTACTTCCCCGCCGCCGGCATCCTCGTCACCGTCGGCGAGGGCGAGGGCAAGCGAATCAACATGAAGCGCTTCATCGACCCCGAAAAGGAACGGGAAACGCGCAGGCTGAACCGGCTTTTCCGCAAGGGCAGCCGCCTGCTGCTGGACGACGCCGCCGAAGCGTTCGCAAGCGCGCGCACGCTGCACTTCGAACTGGAGGACATCTATGTGGCGGCGATGGACTTTGAAAAGGCGGGACGGCTGCGCGACGCGTTGATCAACGAAATCTTCTGACGCCGTCATAACGGCGCGCACAGGTAAATATACATAAAAACAAAGAAAGCCGGACGGGCCGTATACAAGTCCGCGAAAGAAAGGAACGGTCGTTACAGAATGACAAAAAGCAAACGCGAAAACCTCTATTTTGCCGTCGCGGTCTCTGTGGCGGCGGAGATCGCCGCCTATTTCCTGCTGGCGCTGGCGCTGTCCTATTTTGCCGCGGGACGGAGCGACCCGGCCTCTATGGTCGGAATCGCCGCCTACGCCACCGTGTTTCTCACCTTCGGGCTCGGCTTCGTGTTCGCGCACTGCTTTGCCAAGGAAGGAAAGCTGAAATGCGCGCTGCTGACCAACGGGCTGTTTCTTGTGCTGCTGGTGATACTCTCGCTCATCGCCGGCGACGGCGGCACAATGGGCGACGCGCTCGGCGTTTACGGCACGGCGGTGCTGGCCACGCTCATCGGGCTGCTCGCGTTCGGGCTGCGGCGTCCCAACGCGGGCAAGCGCATCAAAAAGCTGCAAAGGCGCAGGAGCCTTTGAGCGCCGCTTTTCCCTATTCCTATCCCTCTCCGTCTGCAAGAAGCGTCAAAAGCGAAGGGCCTCGCCGGATGGCGAGGTCCTTCGCTTTTGTGCGGCGGCGCAGCCTTCGCGGGGCGCTGCCCCGCACCCCGTTCAGGGGACTTTTTGGAAAAAGTCCCCTGAAAACCCCCAAAAACCTTTAATTTGGGGACAAGCTGCTTTCAGAATAAAACGAGGGGGTGTCGCAGACAAGAAGGGCCTCGCTGTGCGGCGAGGCCCTTCGCTTTTATGCGGCGGCGCAGTCTTCGCGGGGCGCTGCCCCGCACCCCGTTCAGGGGACTTTTTGCAAAAAGTCCCCTGAAAACCCCAAAAAACTTTTGTTTTGGGAACAAGCTGCTTTCAGAATGAAGCGAGGGGGTGTCGCAGACAAGAAGGGCCTCGCTATGCAGCGAGGCCCTTCGTCTGTTATTTAGCCGTCAGAAAATACAGAAACAGCGCGCCGGCGACCAGCAGTGCGGTCACCAGCAGGCAGAGCAGCTTTTGTCTCATCTCCTTTCGCATCGGCTACACCAGCTTTTCAAACAGTTCATTAAGCCGGTCGATGTCCGCCTTCGCCGTGGCTTCCACAGCCTCATAGGCGGAGCGGAAGGAGCCGGCCGGCATCGTCGTCAATCCCCGCACCGTGGCGTTCAGATTACCGACGAGCAGAATCTGCCCGATGTCGCAGCCGCGCGTGGACAGAATCAAATCCAGCATTTCCATGGACGCATCGTCCTGCACATACTGATAATCGAGCACATTGTCGAAATATTCCTTGCGCACCGTGTCCATCGAATAGTAGCCCATGCACTCCAGCACCGCGCCGGCGAACGCGGCGTCCTCCGTCGAGAGCGTGTTGGGGATGCACAAAGCGGTGGCGGACCACGCGCCGACCAAGCTGTAATATTCCGTCTGCGTCTCGTCCAGCATCGGAACGGGCAGCAGGCCGTAATTGCCCTTCATTTTCTGCAGATTGATTAAGTCGGCAATGGAGGTGGAGAGAAACAGCTCGTTGCCCGCAGCGAAATTCTCCATCGTCAGCAGAGACGGCCATTTCACGACGCCGAAGTAATCATCCGCCGTAATGTAGTGCAGGTCATCCTGCACCAGCTCTATGATCTTATCGGCGATACGCGCGCTGCGCTCGTTGTACATTGTGAGCTGCAGCCTGCCGTCCGCGTCGAATTCGGCGATGCGGGAGCCGGAGCCATAAAACAGATTCCAGGTATCGCCGTCCTGTCCCGCCCAGCCGACCTTATCCTCGTAGGTGATCTTCCCGTCGTCATTCAAATCCTGCGATATGGCTTTGGTCATCTCGATGGCCCTGTCGACAGTCCATGTCCCCTCGTGCACGAGCGGATACGGATCCTCCAGCCCATACTCGTTCAAAACGTCTTTGCTGTACACAATACACGCCGTTGCGTTCTTGGCCTTGAAGCTCATATCCCCATTGACAAAATACAGCTTGTCGCCGAAAGACACGTCGCCGTTGAAGGTGTGATCCCACCACTCGGCCTCCAGCCCGTTGAGCGTGGAAACGTCGTACAGATTATACAAAGCGCCCTCGACGGCAAGCACGCCGCAGTCGTACAGGCAGGGATTGATGACCTGATATTCCTGCGAGCCGCCGGCCAGAATCTCCGTGCGCACGGCCTGCTGCATCGTGCCGCCCGGACGCTTGACGTCGTTGTACACAAACTTTTCGACGATCTTGACGTTCAGATAGTCCTCCACGAGATTGTTGCGTTCGGCGATTGCATCGTTCACGCGCGCGGCCATTTTTTCGTCGGTGTAATTGTCCGCATATTCTTCGTTCTTTGTATACTCGGTTTCGACCTCGCCCTCGCCGTTCGCGGCGGCGGTGAGTATGGTCAGCGTGCGGCCGCCGTAGTCCCTTTTTTCAACATAGTCCCCAATCGTTTTTTCGGCGTCCGGCTGAGACGCCGCAGAGGTCGTTTCGCCGGGCGCGGAGGACGTGCCCGCCGCGCCCTCTCCGGCGCAGGCGGCGAGGGTCAGCATAAGCAGCAGCGCCGTCAAGCAGCATAAAATCTTTCGCGGGTTCATGGATAACACCCTTTCTTCGCTTTGCCCAAAGGCTTTCGGACATTTGCGGCGAAGCCGGCGGTCTGTTTTCCTTTCGGCAAAACGACAAAAATAAATATACGGCCCTCTGTGATAAACAGCATACGAAAAAGCAGGCATTCGGAATTTGCGCTTAAGTATTTACACGGTGGGTTCTGCTGCAGAGAACCCACCGTGTCTTCATCACGGCGATCGGTTGAGGAACAAGCGCCGCGCCGGCAGCAGGCAGCGAACGCCTGTCTGACGCGCGCCGCTACGCCAGCTTCTCGAACAGATCGTTGAGCCGGTCGATGTCCGCCTGCGCCGTAGCCTCCACGGCCTCATAAGCGGAGCGGAAGGAGCCGGAATCCATCGTCGCGAAGTCGTGCAGCAGGTTGTGGCAGTTGCCGATCATAAAGATATTGCCGATGTCGCAGCCGCGCGAATCGAGGATCAGCTCGAGCATCTCCATCGAAGCGTCGTCCTGCACATACTGGTAGTTGAGCACCTCGTCGTAGTACTCCTTGCGCACGGTATCCATCGAATAGTAGCCCATGCACTCCAGCACCGCGCCGGCGAACTCGGCGTCCTCCATCGAGAGCGTGCTGGGGATGCAGAGCGCGCTGCTGACCCACGGATTGATAAAGCTCTCGTAATTCTCCTGCTCCTCGTCCAGCTTCGGCACCGGCAGCAGGCCGTAATTGCCCTTCATCTTCTGGAAGTTGATCAGGCTGCCGAGCGAATCGGAGAAAAAGAGCGCGTTGCCCGCGGCGAAGTTTTCCATGCAAAGCTCCACCGGCCATTGGGTGACGCCGAAATAATCGTTGGCGGAAATGTAATGCGCGTCGTCCTGCACCAGCGTCATAATCTTCTCGGCGGCGCGGGCGCTGCGTTCAGTATACATCGTCAGCGACAGCTTGCCGTCCGCGTCAAACGCGGCGATGCGGGAGCCGGAGGAATAGAACATATTCCAGCAGTCGTCAAGCTGGCCCTCCCAGCCGACCATATCCTCGTATGTAATCTTGCCGTCCTGATTGAGGTCCTGCGATATCGTTCTGGACATCTCGATGGCCTTGTCGATGGTCCAGGCGCCCTCGCGCACCAGCGTGTACGGGTCCTCCAGATTGTATTCGGTCTGCAGGTCGCGGTTGAACACGACAATCGCCGTGCTCGCCTTGCTCTGGAAGCCCATATCGCCGTTTGTGAAATACAGCTTATCGCCGAAAGCCACGTCGCCGTTGAAGGTGTGGTCCCACCACTCGGCCTCCAGCCCGTTGAGCGTGGAAACGGTGTAGAGGTTGTACAGCGCCCCCTCGGCCGCAAGCGTACCGCAGTCGTACAGGCAGGGGTTGATGACCTGATAGTTCTGCGAACCGCCGGCGATGATCTCGTTGCGGACGGTCGTCAGCATCGCGCCGCCCGGACGCGAGGTCTCGTGCAGACGCTGCTCGACGATCTCGACGTTGAGGTATTCCTCCACGAGATGATTGCGGGCCTCGATGGCGTCGTTGACGCGGGCAGCCAGCTTCTCGCCCTCATAATTGTCCGCATACTCATTTTTCACATACTCGGTCTCGGACTTGTTGTCCGCGTTCATACGCGGGCTGAGGATGGTCAGGGTGCGCCCGCCGTAGTCCTTTTTCTCCACATAGTCCTCAATGCTCTTCTCCGCGTTGGGCTGCGAATCCGCAGAGGACGTGCTGCCGGGTGCGGAGGACGTGCCCGTCTCTCCCCCCCCGGTACAGGCTGCAAGGGTCAGCACAAGCAGAAGCAGCGCCGTACAGCAGCATAAGATTCGTCGTATCTTCATGAAAACACCCTCCTGTTTGTTGTTGGCTCTATTTTACCATTTTTATTTGCACATTTCAATCCTTTTGTCACATTTTCCTAAAATCTTTTTTCGCAAGAAAACGAAATAATCCTTGCAAAAATGCGTAGGATATGCTAAAATAAAATAGAGTGCAGATTAAAAGAGGATGTGTTTGATTCGTGGCAAAAAAGGTCAAGGAGGGGCGCAAGCTCAAAAGCCTCCCCCCCTACAATAAAATTTCGCCGTACATTATGGTGCTGCGCAACGACGCGCAGAACTTCATCCGCGACTCCATCAACGTGGATAAGGCCGAAGAATACATCCGCAAAAAGCGCGCCGAGGGCTTAAAAGGCTTCGGCATGCTGCATCTGCTGGTGGCCTCCTACGTCCGCACCGTGTCGCAGCGGCCGGGCATCAACCGCTTCATCCGCGGCCAGCGGGTCCATGCGCGCAACTGCATCGAGGTGATGCTGACCATCAAGAAGGAAATCGCGCTCGACTCGCCCGACACCTGCCTGAAGCTGATCTTCCGGCCGGAGTTCACCGCCGACGAGGTCTACGCCGTCATCCAGGACGCCATCGAATCCAGCCGCGGCGACGAGACCGATTTCGACGGGCTGGCGAAGGCGCTCAACTACATACCCGGCCTGTTTATGAAGGCGACGGTCTCGTTTTTGAAAACGCTGGACTATTTCGGCTGCATTCCCCGCAAGCTGACGCTGCTGTCGCCCTTCCACGGGTCGATGGCAATCACGTCGATGGGGTCTCTGGGCATCCCGCCGATCTACCACCATCTGTACAACTTCGGCAACATCCCGGTGTTCATCGCCTTCGGCGCAAAGTACTACAAAAACGAGCTTAAGCTGGACGGCACGGTCGAGCGCAACAAATACATCGATTATACGGTCGTCACCGACGAGCGCATCTGCGACGGGTTCTACTTCGCCTCCGCGCTCAAGGTGCTCAAGGACTGTCTCTACAACCCCGACAAGCTGGACACGCCGCCCGAAACGGTGGTGGAGGACATCCGCTGACGCGTTCTTTTGCGCGCCTCTTTTCCCCGTTTGCCCCGCAACAGTCTTTGTGAGGTGAAGAAATGGAAAGTATTGGAAATAGACTAAAAGCAGAAAGACAAAAACAAAATTTAACACAAGTAGAAATATCGAAAATGTTAAAAATCACGCAAGCTACATATAACGGATACGAAAGAGACAAGCATCTGCCAGATATAGTAACCCTATGCAAACTGGCAGATATACTCAAAACATCAACAGACAATTCACTTGGAAGATACACAAAGTAATAAAAAGCACTCCGCCAAGATAAAGGAGCAAAGCGTATGAAAAGGATTTTGGTCTGCCTGCTCTGCCTGCTGCTCGCCGTCTCCGCGGCGGCCTGCGGCGGCGCATCCTCCGGCGAAAGCAGCGGCGGCATCTCCCCGCCGCCGGCAGCGGCCGCCGAAGCGGAAAGCGCCGGCGCGGCAGACGTCTCCGATGCTTCGGACGCTTCCAAGGAATCGGACGTTTCGGACGAGCTTTCGGCGCCCGACGTTTCCGCCGCGGCGCAAAAATCCACGCCCTCCGAGCGCTACGACGCGATGGCGGCGCGCATGATGGAGGGGGACCTGTATTTCGCAATCTGCGGCAGCGTACTCGACGTGGAGATCGAGGTCGCCGTCGCCGAGCGCGGCGGCATTACGTCGATGCGGCAGACGGTCGGAGACGAATCCACCTATACCGTGGTCAAGGGCGACGTCGCCTACGTCTTCGATATGCTCAGCCCCTATTATATGCGCGTTTCGACTGCCGAGTTGGAGCTGGAGCTGACGGCGGACGACAATACCCGCTTCGTCGCCGAGGGCCGGGAGGCCATCGACGGGAAAACCTATGATTTCGTCATCCGCGAATCCCTTGAGGACAGCACCCAGCATTTGACCTATTTTTTTGACGGCGACACGCTTTTCGCCATCCGCGCGACGCTCCAAATGGACAGCGTTACAATGAACGTACTCTTCCATGTCACGGCGTTCACGGACGAGATTCCCGAGGACATGCCCTTCGAGGTGCCGCAAGGCTACACCGAATATGTCGAGGAACCCTATGAAGCGCCGGAATTCCCCTCGGAACTGCCCGAATTCACCGTCGGCACGCTTTACAGCGTCTCCACCTCCGCCGCGCAGTGCGGCTTTGTCTACATCTTCACCGAGCGCACCGACTGCGACGCGTACATCGAAGCGCTCAAGGCCGACGGCTTCCGGCCGGTCGAATGGAAGGAAAGCGGCGTGTTCGCCGCAAGCAGGGACGGCATTCTGGTGACGGTTTCGTATGCGGCCGGCGCCACGGTGATCGCCTGCATCCGGCCGTCCGACGTCTTTCTGGACGAGCGGGCCGGCTTCCCGGACGTCCTGCCGGCGTTCACCGCCGGGACGCTGTATCTTGCGGGTACGGAGGACGACGCCGCCATTTTCGGCTATCTGCAAACCACGCAGGCCGACTGCGATGCCTATATCCGCCTGCTCACCGAAGCGGGCTTTGTCCGGCAGGAGGATGAGGAGGAAAACCTGTTCACGGCGGTCAACGATGCCGGCATCGTCGTCATCGTCTACCATCTCCACGGCGTCACGACCGTCTGCTGTATGACGGCCCAAAGCTCACTCTGACAAAACGCGCAGCCCCCTTACATAGAAGCTGCGCGGCAAATGACGGTATTTCTTAAAAACAGAACCAAGAAAAAAGGAGAAAAGAAACGTATGAAAAAAGCATTTATCCTCTTGCTCTGTCTGCTGCTCGCGCTCGGCGCGGCGGCCTGCGGGAACGGCGGCGATGAAAGCAGTGCGCCCGCCGGACAGTCGGCTGCGGAAAGCAGCGAACCCGCCGAAGACAGCAGCGCGCCCGCCGAGGAAAAGACGCCCTCCGAGCGCTACGACGCGCTGATGGCGCGCCTTGCCGAGGAGGACGTATACCTCGCGCTCGAGGGCGAGTTTGCCGGAATGGAGATGAAGACCGCCACCGCCAGACGCGACGGCGTCCTCTGCACCAAATCCGAGATGCTCGGCGCAGTCTCCTATGTCGTGGTCAAGGACGGCAAAAGCTATTCCTTCGACCTCACCGAGCCGGTCTACATCGTGAGCGACGAGGAGGAATCGACCCTGCCGACGGACGACACGGTTTTCGTTTCCGAGGGGACCGAAGAACTGGACGGCAAGACCTACGACTGCGTCGTTCGCGCAGCGGCGGAGGACGAGACGCAGACGATGACCTTCTTCTTCGACGGCGATGCGCTGTACGCGATCCGCTACACGATGGCGCTGGGCGACACGACCGTCGATTCCCTGTTCAGCGTCACGGCGCTTTCGGACGAAATCCCGGACGACATGCTTTTTGACATACCCGAGGGCTACACCGAATACAGCTTTTCGGATGACGACACCAGCGTAAACGAAAACGCCGAATTCCCGTCCGAACTGCCCGAATTCACCGCCGGCACGCTGATGATGGCGGAGGAGGTCGGCGGCGAATACACATTCGCATACGCCGACACCACGCAGGCCGACTGCGACGCGTATATCGCGGCTCTTACGGCCGACGGCTTTACGGACGTGGGGCTGGAGGACGTGTTCACCGCTACCAAGGACGGCATGGTCATCGCGGTTTACTTTTCCGAAGGCGTGACGGCGATCTCCTACGCGCCCCTCTCCTAAACACGCTCATTCCGCATTCCGCGCAGGCGGACCCGCACGGGTCCGCCTTTTTGTTGTTTTGTCAAACGGCGTCCTATGTGGAATGCAATTTTTCGGTAAAAATAAAGGCTTGTAATTTCTGCAAAGTCTGGGTATAATAACCATAGGGATAGTCTAATCTAACCGTATGGCGCGAAGGCGGGGTGTTCACTTGACAAAGAAAAAGTTTTCCGTGACCGGCATGAGCTGCGCGGCCTGCTCGGCCGCAGTGGAAAAAGCGGTCGGCCGGCTGGACGGCGTGGAAAGCGCGCAGGTCAACCTGCTGGCAAAAAGCATGGTGTGCGTATACGACGAATCGAAGACCGGCGCCGACGCCGTGATCGCGGCGGTGGAAAAGGCGGGCTTCGGCGCCGCCGAGCTTGCCGAGCGGGAGCGTGCAGCCGCGCCGAAAAAGGAAAAGGCGGCGACGGGCGACAGCTTCACCGCTATCCGCACGCGGCTTTGGGTTTCGATTGTGTTTCTGGTGCTGCTGATGTATGTGTCGATGGGGCATATGCTCGGCCTGCCGCTGCCGGACTTCCTGCACGGCACGCAAAACGCGCTGCCGTTCGCCTTTCTGCAATTCCTGCTGACGCTGCCGGTGCTGTACGTCAACCGCAAATTTTATTTCAACGGCTTTCGGGCGCTGGCGCACCGCGCGCCGAATATGGACTCGCTCGTGGCCGTCGGCTCGGCGGCGGCGATGCTGTACGGCGTCATCGCCATCTTTATGATCGGCGCGGCTCTCGGGCGCGGCGACTGGGACACGGTCGAGCGTTACCGCACCAACCTGTACTTTGAGTCGGCGGCGATGATCCTGACGCTGGTCACCGTCGGCAAATTCTTAGAGGAGCGCTCCAAGGGCAAGACCGGCGCGGCGATTGCCAAGCTGCTCGACCTCTCGCCCAAGACGGCGACCGTGCTGCGCGACGGCGAGGAGCGCGTCATCCCCGCGGAGGAGATTCTCACCGGCGACGTCGTGCTGCTCAAGCCGGGCGAGCGCGTGCCGGTGGACGGCGTGGTGCTCGAGGGCAGTTCGGCCGTCGACCAGTCGGCGCTGACCGGCGAAAGCATCCCCGTGACAAAGGACGAAGGCAAGGTCGTGATGTCCGCCTCGGTCAACATGACCGGCTTTCTGAAAATCCGCGCGACCCGCGTCGGACAGGACACCACCCTCGCCCGCATCGTGGCGCTGGTGGAGGAGGCGTCCTCCAGCAAGGCGCCCATCTCGAAGCTGGCCGACAAGGTCAGCGGCATTTTCGTGCCGGCGGTTATGGCAATCGCCGTCGTGGCCGGCGCGGCGTGGCTGCTGGCGGGCAGGGGCGTGGAGGACGCGCTGAACGCCTGCATTTCGGTGCTGGTCATCTCCTGCCCCTGCGCGCTCGGACTGGCGACGCCGGTGGCCATTATGGTTTCCACCGGTCGCTGCGCGCAGATGGGCATTCTCATCAAATCCGCCGAGGCGCTGGAGCTGCTGCACGCCGCCGATACCGTCGTGCTGGACAAAACCGGCACCATCACGGTCGGCAAGCCCTCGGTCACCGACGTCGTGGAATGCGCGCCCGAACGGCTGCTGCCGGTCGCTGCGGCGCTGGAAAAGAAAAGCGGGCATCCGCTTGCCGACGCCGTCGTCCGCTATGCGGCCGACGCTGAACCCGCCGAGGTGAGCGCGTTTACCGACGTCACGGGCAAGGGCATCCGCGGCATAATCGACGGCCGGCCCTGCTACGGCGGCAGCGGCGCGTATATGGAAGAGTTGGGCGTCGACGTCTCCGCCGTCCGCGAGCAGGCGCAGCGCTTCGCCGAGGACGGCAAAACGCCGCTGTTCTTCGCCTGCGAGACCGAACTGCTGGGCGTAATCGCCGCCGCGGACACGGTCAAAGAGACCAGCGCCGCCGCGATCCGGCGTATGAAGGCCGACGGCTGCGAGGTCATTATGCTCACCGGCGACAACGAGACGACGGCCAACGCCGTCCGCCGGAAGCTCGACCTCGACCGCGTCATCGCCGACGTGCTGCCGCAGGACAAGGAACGCGTCGTCCGCGAATTGCAGGCCGAGGGGCGGAAGGTCATTATGGTCGGCGACGGCATCAACGACTCCCCCGCGCTCGCCCGCGCGGACATCGGCATCGCCATCGGCAGCGGCGCGGACATCGCGGTCGAGGAGGCCGACGTCGTGCTGATGAAAAGCGATTTGAACGACGTTCCCACGGCCATCGAGTGCAGCCGCCAGACCATGCGCAACATCAAGCAAAACCTGTTCTGGGCCTTCTTCTACAACACGCTCGGCATCCCGCTGGCGGCCGGCGCGCTGTATCCGGTCTGGGGCGTCACGCTCAACCCGATGATCGGCGCGGCGGCGATGAGCCTCAGTTCGCTGTTCGTCGTCACGAACGCGCTGCGGCTGTATCGGATGCGCTGCGACGTCCCCCGCCGCTGAAAAATCCGCATTTCACGCAAGGCGCGAAATCTGCACGCTTTACGGGAAATATACAACGCAAACGAAGGAAGGGAAACGATATGCAAAAAATCATCCGCATCGACGGCATGAGCTGCGGCCATTGCAGCGCCCGTGTGGAAAAGGCGCTCTCGGCGCTGGGCGACGTGAAGGTCAGCGTGGACCTGAAGGCCGGCACGGCGGCGGTCGAAAGCGAAGCCCTGCCGGACGACGCCGCGCTCCGCGCCGCCATCGAGGATCTGGGCTTCGACTGCCTGTCGATTGAAAACGCGTAAAATTTACAATTTGCGCACAGAAACCGCGGACGAAATGCGGTATACTGTAAACATCATATTGTGTTCTGACGCATGAGGGTTCGTCCCGAATGGAAAGGCATCGACGACAAGCTGCAAGCAGCAGAAGGGGGACATGCCGACCGCATGTTCCCCCTTTTTTCAACCGAAAGGAGCGAAAAGCGATGGAAAACCGAATCTCCGTCGTGACCATCATCGTCGCCGACAAGGCGGCGGTACCGCAGGTCAACGCCTGCCTGCACGAGTACGGCAGCCACATCATCGGCCGGCTGGGCGTGCCCTACGGCGAAAAGGGCGTGTCGGTCATCTGCGTGATTATGGACGCGCCGGGCACCGCGGTGAGCGCCCTTTCGGGCAAGCTGGGGATGCTCGCGGGCGTTTCCGCCAAAACGGTCACCGCCAAGGTCTGACCCCCTGCCCGTTCGGAACACAAAACGGAAAGGAACAAGGTAGCAAATATGAAAAAGATCATTTCCCTGCTGACCGCAATGCTGTTGCTGGTCACATTGCTGGCCGCCTGCACCGACGGCGGCACAGACGAAAGCGGCTCTGCCGCGCCGGACGGCGATTCGTCGGCCGCCGGCGCCGAGGAAAGTACGGTTACGGAAAAGACGAGCATCCGCATCGGCGGCCTGAAGGGTCCGACCTCGATCGGCATGGTCAAGCTGATGGAGGACGACGAAACGGGCGAGGCCGCCAACGACTACGAATTCACCGTCGCCGGCTCGGCCGACGAGCTGACGCCGCTGCTCATTCAGGGGAAGCTGGATATGGCCGCCATCCCCGCCAATCTGGCCTCGGTGCTCTACAACCGCACGGAGGGCGCCATTGAGATTCTCGCCGTCAACACGCTCGGCGTGCTCTATATCGTCGAAACGGGCGACAGCGTGCAGTCGCTGGCCGACCTAAGAGGCAAGACCGTCTACGCGACCGGCAAGGGCTCCACGCCCGAATACACGCTGCTTTACCTGCTGGAAAAGGCCGGTCTGGACCCGGAAAAGGATCTGACCATCGAGTTCAAGAGCGAGCCGACCGAGGTCGTCGCGCTGCTGAAGGCGCAGCCCGACGCGGTAGCCATGCTGCCGCAGCCCTACGTCACCGCTGCGCAGGCGCAGGTGGAGGGGCTGCACATCGCCGTTGACCTGAACGAAGCGTGGGAAGCCGCGGAAACGGGCAGCAAGCTGCTCACGGGTACGATCGTCGTCCGCCGCGAATTCGCCGAGGCCAACCCGGCGGCCGTCGAGGCCTTTCTGACCGAATACCGCGCCTCCACCTCGTATGTGAACGAAAACGTTGCCGAAGCGGCGCAGCTCGTGGAAAAATACGGCATTGCGGCCGCAGCGATCGCGGAAAAGGCCATCCCCTACTGCAACATCACCTGCATGGAGGGTGCGGAGATGAAGGCCGCGCTGGAGACCTATCTCGGCGTGCTGTATGAAAAGAACCCCGATTCTGTCGGCGGGAAATTGCCGGATGATGCGTTTTATTACGAAAAATAAAGTGCGCCTGCTGCGGGCAGGCGCGGTGCTGCTGACGCTGGCCGTCTGGCAGGCCGCCGCGTGGCTGATGGGGGAGGAGCTTCTCCTCCCCGCCCCCGCAGCGGTGCTGCGCCGTCTTGCCGCGCTCGTGCTCGAGGCGGATTTCTGGCGCACGGTGCTGTTCTCCTTCGCGCGGATCACGGCCGGCTTCCTGCTGGCGTTTCTGGCCGGCGTACTGCTCGGCTTCGCCGCCGGCCGCGTCCCCGTGCTGGAGCATCTGCTGTGGCCCCTGTTTTCGCTGGTCAAGTCGGTGCCGGTTGCGTCGTTCATCGTCATCAGCCTCATCTGGCTGTCGGCGGCGAACATCTCGGTGTTCATTTCCTTCCTGATGGTGCTGCCCATCGTCTACACCAACGTACTCAACGGGATGAAAAGCGCGCCGCCCGCGCTTCTGGAGATGACGTCGCTTTTCGGCGTATCTTCCCCCCGTCGGCTGCTGCTGGTCTATCTTCCCGCCCTGCGGCCCTACCTCTTGTCGGGCTGCGGCGTCGCCATCGGGCTGGCGTGGAAGGCGGGCGTCGCCGCGGAAATCATCGGCATCCCCGACGGCTCCATCGGCGAAAAATTTTACTTCGCCAAGGTGTACTTCGCCACCGGCGACCTGTTCGCGTGGACGGCGGCGGTCGTGTGCATCAGCGTTCTGTTCGAAAAGCTGTTCCTGTTCCTGCTCGGCAGGTTTTACGCGCGTCTGCGCAGGCTGTAAACGCCAAAGCCCCCAAACAATGCCCCCAAAACTCGCAGAAAGGAAGCTCTCGCCCTCGGCGGAAGCTGCGGTCGCTTTTATGGACGTCACAACCGAAAACCTCTCTGTCTCCTTTGGAGAAAAGCAGGTGCTCCGCGCGCTGTCGCTCACCTTCCCCGCCGGAAGCTGTACGGCGGTGATGGGGCCCTCCGGCTGCGGCAAGACGACGCTGCTGCGCGTGCTGATGGGGCTGGAAAAAACGTACACGGGGTGTGTCTCCGGCGTTCCCGAAAAGCGCAGCGCCGTTTTTCAGGAGGACAGATTGCAGGACTTTTACAGCGCGCTTATGAATCTGCGCCTGACGCTGCCCGGCGTCAAAAGCGACGCGCTCCTGCGCGAGCTGGCCCTGCTCGGGCTGACCGAGGACGACGCGCGCAAGCCCGCGCAAAGCCTCTCCGGCGGGATGAAGCGCCGCGTGGCGCTCGCCCGCGCAATGCTGGCGGACAGCGACATCGTTTTCCTCGACGAGCCCTTCAAGGGGCTGGACGAGACGACGCGCGCGCGGGCCGTCGAATACGTCCGCAGCCGCCGGAACGGCCGCACGCTCATCGCCGTCACGCACGACGAGCGGGAGGCGCTTGCGCTCGGCTGTATGATCCTGCGGCCGGATTTCGCCGCTTCCGCCGTCTCTATGCAACAAAACGGTTGACAAGAAGCGCGTTTTGTGCTAAAATAGACAAGTTACAAGGGCCATTAGCTCAGTTGGTTAGAGCAACCGGCTCATAACCGGTCGGTCCCGGGTTCGAGTCCCTGATGGCCCACCAGGAAAAAGCGAACCTTTGTCGGCAGACAAAGGTTTGCTTTTTCAATGATATCCGTTCCTTGCGGAACGGGTGATATATCTTCGATATGATATCGCACTGTAGCGCGATGATATATGCCTATGGCATATAAAGGAACGGATATTATATCATACTTGCGGAGCAAGTATATCATGCGGCGTTGGCCGTATATCATATCGCGCAAGCGATATATCATTGAATAGCGCAACAATTTATGATATAATCAATTCAAAGGAAGGTGCTTTTATGTCCGAAAACAAATTACTTGACTTATCTTTCGAATTTGCGGTTGCGATTGTCAACCTTGTTGACGGTGTAACTGCGCCGAAAAGTTCTTATATGACCGACCAACTTGCAAGGGCAGGTACTTCAGTCGGAGCCAATATCCACGAAGCGCAATACGCACAGAGCAAGAAAGATTTTATTGCCAAGTTAGAAATTGCACTCAAAGAATCCAATGAAACAAGTTATTGGCTTAAATTGATGTATGAAACAAAAAGGATAGACACACCAAGATATCAATACGCAGAAAAGCTCTGCGGTAATATTCGCAGACTTCTGATTGCATCCTGTAAAACCGCAAAGGAGAGCAAATGAATACCCTTTATGTTGCATTCAAAGGAAAAAATAATGCATCTAATCAGATTATTACAGGTCTGCCATGTGATACTCTATTTCTTACCAATTCTTTTTGCGGATTGGAACGGGATATTGCAGCAATCCATGAACACTATGACGCTGTGCTGATGTTTGGAGTCGCTCCAGAACTGACAGATATCGTCCGAATTGAAACCAGTGCATTGTATAATAGTGAACATATTACCACTGATTTTGAGATAGGATCATTAACCCGTGAACTGAAGCAATGCGGGGTTCCCTGTTTTGTATCTGATAAGCCAACTTCCTATCTGTGTAATGCAGCATACTATCATATACTGAAAAGAATACCCAGCACCGTTTTTATTCACATTTCCCCATCAAATATGAGAATAGCGCGGTGATGGAAAAACTGTCTGTTTTTCTCAGCAGAAATCCGTGACAATAACCGCAGCGTACTTTTAGTCGTTCTTACCCCTGTTTGTTGACCTTTTAGTCGCTCTTAGGCAGGAAAAAGCGAACCTTTGTCGGCAGACAAAGGTTCGCTTTTTCAATGATGTTTGCCTTTGGCAAATGATGTAGGCTGCGCCAATGATGTTCACTTCGTGAATGATGTGTACCTGACGGTACATGATGGCAAACATCGAATCATTGCGACCATCGGGAGCAACATCATTATGCAAAGCATGACATCATATCGCCGGAGGCGATACATCGTTGAAAAGCATAAAATCCCCAATGCGTCGGCATAAGCGCACATCGAACGTCAGAAAATTTTCCCTTCCCTGCTTCCACGGACGTGCAGTCCCACTGCACATCGGCGTCCAAATGGGTCGTCCGCTTCGGCAACGTCCTGCCGCAAAAAAACGCGCCTCGGAAAACGAAGCGCGTTTTTTCGTCTGCGCCAAGGCGGCCTCTTTTCGGCCGGCGGCGCAGACGCTCTCCTTGGCAGGGGGCGACGCCGGCGTAAACCGTCCTTGCCCGCCGGCGAAAAAGTCCTCAAGCGCAGCTTGCTTGAGGACTTTTCCCTATTATACCGGCTTTTTACCGGCCTGCGGGCCGCTTCAGCAGCAGCGGTCCACCGACAGCGTTACCGACGCGCTGTTGTTGGCGGCATTCGGGTCGGGCGTACTGCTCGTGACATTCGCGCAGGCGCTCAGCATACCCGCAAGCTGCAGCGAGACCGCCTCTCCCGGCGCCAAATCGCCGACGTTGACGCTTCCCGTCCACGGACGCCATGTGCGGCTGCGCTCGTCATAATAGCGGGGATCGCACAGCTCGGCGGGCATTCGGTCGGAAAGGACCACGCCGACGGCCGTGGACGGCCCGAGGTTGCGCACCGTGAGCGTATAGGTGACAAAGCGGCAGCGCTGCGCGGGATCGGGGAACGCGGCTTTGCGCAGAACAAGGTCGGCTTCCGGCGGCGCGGGCTGCACCGGCGTCACAATCGTGACGGTATTGTTGCTCTCGTCGGGGTCGGGCGTCGTACTCGAAACGACGGCGGTGTTGGTCAGCAGTCCGCCGGCCGCTGCGGACACGATGCCGCGAAGCTGCAAAAAGACGGTCTGACCGGCGGGCATCGTCCCGAACGCATAGGCGCCGTTCCAAGGGAGCCACGCCAGCCCGTCAAGGGTATACTCCGGCTCGGAAAGGCCGGCGGGCGTATCCGACAGCACGACGTTTTCGGCGCTGTCCGGGCCAAGGTTGGAAACGGTGAGCGTATAAACAAGCACGTCGCCCGAAGCCGCCGGCGTCGGGTCGGCGGTTTTGGTGACGGCCACGTCCGCCTGCGGACCGGCGCTCACCGCGGTGGTCACGGTGTCCGTATTGTTCGAGGGGTCGGGGTCGGGCGTCGCGCTGCCGACGGTGACGGTATTGGTCAGCGTGCCGGACGAAGCGCTGACGACAGCGCGCAACAGCAGCGTCATAACGCTGCCCGCCGGCAGATCGCCGAGCGCATAGGGACTGACCCACGGCCCGTAGGTGACGCCGCCGTCGGTCGAAAGCTCCGCGTCCGTAAGGCCCGACGGCAGCACGTCGGTCAGGACGGCCTGCCGCGCGGTCGAGGGACCGGCGTTGGCGACGACGATGGTATAGGTCAGGCGCGCGCCCGGCGCGACAGGGTCGGGGGATGCGGTCTTGCGAACCGAAAGATCTGCAGCCGCGCCCGCAGGCGTGACCACCGTCGAACGGTTGTTGTCGGGATTGGGGTCGGGCGTGTCGCTGTCGACAATCGCCGTATTGACCAGCTCGGCCGGCGGGTCGGCGACGACGTCGGCGCGCAGAAGCAGCAGCACGGCGCTGCCCGCCGCAAGCGTTCCCAGCAGATACGCGCCGGTGTACGGCTGCCAGCTTACGCCGTTATCGGCGGAAAGGAAAGCGTTTTCCAGACCCGCAGGCAGCGCGTCCAGCAGACGGACGTTGACCGCGTCCGCCGGTCCGGCGTTGGCGATTTGAAGCGTGTACACAAGCTGCCCGCCGGCAGTCACAACGGCGGGGAAAGCCGTTTTCAGCACCGACAGGTCGGCGCTCGGCAGGATGGGCGTGACGACGGTGTCGCTATTGTTCGACGGATCGGGGTCGGGCGTCGCGCTGCTGACGACGGCCGTGTTGGTCAGCGCGCCGACAGCGGACGACCGCAGCAGCGCGCGGAACAGCAGCGTTCTGCTGCCGCCCGCTTCCAGCGTGCCGAGCGTGTACGGGCTAACCCACGGCAAATAGGTCGCGCCGCCGTCGGTCGAGAACTCAGGGTTCTCCAGCGCGACGGGCAGACTGTCGACAAGCGTGGTCTCCAGCGCGTCGGAGGGACCGAGGTTCTCAATGGTAACGGTATAGCCGAACAGCTCGCCGGGCTGCGCGACAGCCGAGGCGGCGGTCTTGACCACGGCGAGGTCGGCCGCAGCCTCGACGGGCGTTTCAATCGTGTCGGTATTGTTCTCAGGGTCGGGGTCGGGCGTATCGCTGGAAACGGTGACGGTGTTGGTCAGCGTGCCCGTAAACGACGGGTTTATCCGCCCGCGGACCGTCAGCAGGAGACTGCCGCCCGCCGCCAGCGCACCGGCGGCATACGAGCCGGTCCACGGCATGAAAGCGCCGCCCTGCACGGAAAATTCGGCGTTTTGCAGCGCGGCGGACAGCGGGTCGGTCACGACGACGTTCTGCGCCGCATCCGGGCCGGCGTTGGAGACGTTGAGCAGATAGGTCAGCGTCTCTCCGGCCGTCGCCGGGTCGGGCAGCGCCGCTTTCCGCACCGAGAGGTCGGCCGACGTTCCGACGGCGGTGACGGCCGTATCCGTATTGTTCGAGAGGTCGGGATCGGGCGTATCGCTGCTGACCGCAGCGGTATTGGACAGCACGCCGGCGGGCAGGTCGACGACGGCGCGCAGCAGCAGCGTTCGCAGCGCGCCTGCGGGAAGCGTGCCGAGCGCATAGGGACTGCTCCACGGCGTAAAGGTAATTCCGCCGTCGGTCGAAAGCTCCGCGTTCGATAGGCCGGCGGGCAGGTCGTCGGTCAGAACCGCATTGACCGCCGGGTCGGGGCCAAGATTGCGAACCGTAATCGTGTAGACCAGCAGCGTTCCCGGCGGAACGGGACCGCTTACGGCGGTCTTGACGACCGAGAGGTCGGCCGCGGTATTCACAGCGACGAGCACGGTATCGGTGTTGTTGGATAGATCGGGGTCGGGCGTATCGCTGGAGACGGTGACGGTGTTGGTCAGCGTACCGAAGGCGTTCGGCGAAACGGTTGCGCGCAGCAGCACCGCCGCCGTCACGCCCGCGGGAAGGACGCCGAGCGAAAGCGCACCCGTCCACGGCTGCCAGACGGCCCCGCCGTCAAGCGAATATTCCGCGCCGGAGAGCGCGGCGGGCAGGCTGTCGGTCAAAAGGACGTTCTGCGCGTCGCCGGGGCCGAGGTTGGCGGCCTCGAGCGTGTAGGTCAGCAGACCGCCCGCGGCGACCGGGTTGGGCGCGCCGGCTTTGGTGACGGCAAGGTCGGCCAGCGCCGCCACCGCAGTCACGTCGGTGTCGGTGTTGTTAGACGGGTCGGGGTCGAGCGTGTCGCTGCTGACCACGGCGGTATTGCGGACCGCACTTCCCGCCGAGGCGCTGACCGTGCCGCGCAGCAGCAGGACGCGCGCTTCCCCTGCGGCCAGATCGCCCGCCGCATACGGACTGACCCACGGCGTGTAGGTGACGCCGTTGTCCGACGAGACTTCCGCGGCCAGCAGCGCGGCGGGGACGGCGTCCTCCAATACCACGCGCTGCGCCGTGGACGGTCCGGCGTTGGCAATCGTGATCGTGTAGGTCAAGAGCTGTCCGGGCGTGACCGGCTTGGGCGCGCCCAGCTTGACGACCGACAGGTCGGCCTGCTCGTTGACAACAGTGGCGGCCGAGGAGGTGTTATTGGACAAATCCGGGTCGAAGGTGGGCGACAGCACGCTCGCGGTGTTCGGGATCGTACCGGTCGCGGCGGGGTCCACACGGCCGCGCAGCAGCAGCGTCACAACGCTGCCTGCCGGCAGATCGCCGAGCGCATAGGGGCTGACCCACGGCGCGAACGTGACGCCGCCGTCGGTCGAAAAAGCGCCGTCCAGCAGAGCGGCGGCCAGCGTATCGCTCAAAACCGCGCTCTGCGCCGTATCCGGCCCGAGGTTTTCCACCGTAACGGTGTACGTCAGCAACGCGCCCGCATCGACGGACGGCGGCGCAGTCTTGGTCACGGCCAGATCGGCCGTCGCCTGAACGGGTACGACGACGGTGGATGTATTGTTGGACAGGTCGGGGTCGTCGGTCGTCGTCCGCACCTCTGCGGTGTTGACGACTTCGCCGCTGCCGCCGGTAAAGACGCCGCGCAGCAGGACCGACGCGGAAAAGCCGGACGGCAGCGTCCCCAGCGGCAGGCTGCCGGTCCACGGCTGCCAGCTCGCGCCGCCGTCGAGACTATACTGAACGTCCGCAAGCTCTGCGGGCGGTGTGTCGAGCAATACGACGTCCGCGGCGGAATCCGGCCCGAAATTCTGCACCTTCAGCGTATAGGTGACGGTTTCACCCGTCGTCAGTGCGCTGCGATCGGCCGTTTTATCGACCGCAATATCGGCGAGTACGGCCGCGACCGGCAGCAGCCAGTCCTCGACCTCGCCGTCCGAAGCGGGGCCGACGGAGGCGGCGTCCTCCGCGCCGGGCGTGGAGACGAGCGCGTCGGTCGTCAGCCGCAGCCGCAGGAACGTCTCACCCGGCGAAAAATCGGCGCCGGCCGGCACGGCGAAGCGCAGCAAGACGGTCTGCACGCCCGGCGCGCTCGGCACAATGACGGAAGCGGCGGCTTCCTCCGCCGAAAAAAGGCCGTCGCGGTCAAAATCGATCCAGCCGTAAAGGATGGCATCGCCGTCGCTCTCGTTGACCACAGTCACGGGCAGCGCGTATTCGGCGGCGCCCGGCGTAAGCGGCGGCAGCGGCAGCACCGGCCCGTCGTCCTGAACGCCGAGCACAAGGTCGTCGCCGGTCGCGTCGGCGTTCTGGTAAGCGTCCGGCTCCGCCGTGACCTGCGTTCCCAGCGTCAGGCTGCCGATCAGCTCATGCCGCGGCCCGTTGCTGGCCAGCAGCGTATTGTAATTGCCGGGGCCGTTGCCCGCGCCGGCGTCGGGCGCGTCGCCGTAATCGACGCGCACGGTCGCCTTCGGACACATCGTGCCGTCGTTGAAGCTGGCAAAGTATGTCGTGGAGAAGGGAACGCCCGTCGCGGTGTTCCCGACGTGGGTATACTTGTAGACCGTGCCGTCGTTGTTGGCAATGGCGTAAATCGTGCCGGTGCTGTCGATGGCCAGCGCGCCGAAGGAGGCGTTGGGATTCGGCGCGGAGGTGGTCAAAATCGTCACCTGTCCCGTCGTCGGCACAACACGGGCGAGCACGCCGTTGCGCTGCACGCCGTAAAGATTGCCGTCGGACGGGTCGTACACCCAGTCGCTTATATTGAGCGCGGCCGACATCGCGGTGCCGAAGTTGGCCGTCTGCTCGGTGTAGCCCGCGGCAGGATTGACCAGCTTAAGGAAGGTGGCCGAATTCGGGCGCAGGTCGACGGTATAAAACCGATTGCCGTCGTTGATGAACAAATAAAGGAATCCGTTCGCGTCAAACGTGCCGGTGTTGTAATTGCCCGCCGGCAGGCCGGTCGGACGCGGAAGCTGAATCAGCCTCCCGCCGGCCGTCACGCGGACGAGCGCGTTCGTCGTCTGGTCGTAGCCGTAGATATAATCGTCCAGCGGGTTGTAGCCGATGGCGTTGACGTCGTGCGCCGGCGAGAGCGCTCCCTGCAAAACGGAAAGGCCGGTGACAAGGTTGATGTTATACCACACGGTCGGACGTCCGACAAACTGGATCATCCTCGTGCTGCACATAAGCGGACTATCGGTCGCGTCGTGGCCGAAGCTGACGCCGGAAATCACCGCGCCGTTTGCCACCTGCGCGGCGGTGACGGTCACGCTCTGCTTGCGCGCGGTGTTGGACATCGTAAACCCCGCGGGCTGTGTAAACAGCGTCGGCGGGCAGCCGCTTCCCGCCGTCACCGGCTCATAGACCGTATATGCGCCGGCGGCGTTGACCGTCAGCGAAAAGCTGCCGTCCGCGCCCGTCCGTACCTCGGTGCAGCCGGCAGAAGCGTTGTATAAAACGACAGCGACGTTGGCGAGACCCGGCTCGCCTGCGTCGTACTGTCCGTTATGATTGAGGTCGTTATAAACGATCCCGGTTATCGTTGCAGCCATATGCTTGCTCCTTTGTTGCAAAAAACTTTAGGGTTTCCCGTACCATGATATGAAGCGGCGGCATCGGCTGTCCGGCGTAGAAATACAAAACGGGACGCGCGCCGTTTTGGCGCACGCCCCGCTTGGAGTCCGCAAGCCCTGTACCCCACAAAAAAGCGGCCGCCCGCTCCACACAGCCGTCCGCCGCTTGCCAAAAAGAACGCCGCCTCGGTGCAGCACTTAAAACGCACGAAAACGGCGGTAAAGCGGTATTCGGAACGCCTTATCATCCCCCGGCCTTCGCTCAAAAACGCCGCCGCCCGGGCAAAACCGCCGCAGCACCTCCGTCTGTCCGCAGGGGGGTATACACACACCGCCCGCGCAAGCTCTCCCCATTTGCCCGGCGGCGGCATACAAAGCACATAAGCCATAGCACTGCGCCCCGCATCATTCGAGCCTTCCCCGCCGTCGCCGAATCAGTCCCGTGCGCAGACGTCCGTACATACGCTGTGCGAGCAGGACGACCCGACAAGGCTTCCACCCGCGCGAACCGCACAGACCGCACAGAATGCCAGCATATCCGTGCAAAATTGCTGATAGGTCATATTCAGTTCCACGGAAATGGCGTAATCTCTACCAACTTCAATGCGCTTAAAAAGCTGACAGGCAATCATTTTCTTCTGCTCCATTGACGCCATATCAAACTCGTCCGCCCAACTTTTGAATTGATTGTAAGCAATTGTAAGCAGGTGTAATCATTTCAACGCCGCGCTGTTTACTTGCTTCCTCTTCCTGCAGTTCAGCAAGCTGCTGCTTCGCCTGTGTAATCCGTTCTCTCAGCACTTTAATAGCCTGAGTAAGTTCCTCCGGCGAGTACAGGCTGTCCCCTGTCAGCGTTTTACCGATTTCAAGCTGTAGCTTAGACAACTGCTCCTCACTTTTCTTCAACTCCAGTGTGAGCTTTTTCTGAGTAGCACGATTTCCTGCCATTTGTTTTTTCAGCAGAAGCTGCAATTTTTCCTCTTCAGGAGCACCGTCCATACAGCTAAAAATTTGGAGTATGATTTGACGGACAGCGCTATCCACCCGATCTGCCTGATAAGTGGTTTGTCCATCACACTGACAAAGCTTGCGACTTTTATGATAACACGAATACTTAATCTGATCGACAGAATATTCGGAACCGTCTTTCCTTTTGTAGCTATCACGGTAGCGAATTGTAGTCAACCGCCCGCCGCAATGTGCACAGAAAAGATTTCCCGAAAGCATTGCCTGTCCTTTTGTTTGCAGAGCAATATGCCTCTTATCGCCGTTCTTTTGATTACGCTGTTCGAGGATGTACATAATTTTATCGTAAGTTTCATCGCTGCGGATTCTAAGTCCTCGCAGCACTTCCGATGTTCTGCCGTCAGCAAGAATGCCGCAATAATACTGATCCCGCAGTATACGGATAATCTTTATACTTGTAAACTTGCCGCCGTTATGCATATGATATCCCTTTTTGTTTAAATAATCAGCCAGCCGCCATGAACCGTATCCTTTATTAACGGTCATATCATCTATTAAATGAACCACTTCCGCCTCAGATTCATCAATCTCGTATTTCTTGATGGGCTGATTCTTTTTATTGATAAGTCCGCTATCCACCAGATGATACCCAAACTTAACAGCGCCGCCGGTATACAGCCCCGCCTCTTCCATTTGATGAAAACTGTTTTTGATGCGAATGGAAGTTTTCTCGCTTTCACCTGCTGCCTGCCAAAACCGAATATAATTCGTAAGCTTGTCCGTATGATTTTCAAAACGCTGCTGACCTTCCCGCGTGCTCCATACCTCAATCCCGTTATTTGCAAACCATTCAACCACAAAAGGCGTTTCATACTCAATGCGTCCGATTCGGTCAAACATGAAGACCAAAAGAATATCAAACTCATTGTTTATAGCAGCCTCTTTCAGTTCCTAAATCGTGTCTTTTACACCTATTGTTTCTGTTTTACAAAAGCTTATCGTTACAGGCCTCCTATCCATTAATAAATTCATTGTTTGGTCAGAAACCGATTGAACCACTAAGCGTTTATTATTAAGCTCAAACATAATCCACCCCCTTTCATGAAAACAATATGACTGTTTCCTGTAATTAAAAAGGCTCAAAGTATTTGAAAAAGTTAGTTCACCATAATGATACATATATGATAGTAACCATTCTTTTGAGCGATACCAATACCTATCTCGGTGTAACTCAAATCCATCAATGCCTTTCTTGATCCTTCAAGCGCAATAAATCTTGCGTAAATGGCGCCGGCGTTCTTGGACGCTGTTGTCTTCCATATATGTTCCGACGGAATTCCGCTTGCGATACGAAAACGAGATATCATCTCCGACAACAGCCCATAGGTTGGTGAGTCAAATCCGAATGATCGTAAATCGCCATATCAGCGGATCGAGTTTTCGCAAGCTTAGCGGCGCTATCTTCGCTCATTTTGAGCGGCGCGAGTCCTTCCGCCTTTCGTTCTTCGTTGATCAGTTTCAAAACATCAGCCGCAAGTTCTGTTTTATAGTTAATACCAACGCTGACCCTGGCATACTCTTCATTCAAAGTTGGTGCAATCTTGCTGGGGTCTGGTGCATTGACGCTGTTCTCCCCTGCTTTTACTCTGCTTAGCAAAACCGGATCGGATTTCTTGGTTGACAGCAAAACCCCGCGCTCATTATATACCCGGGTAATGACTGTCTGGTAGGTCGTTACCCATCCGCCCGCCGTTTCGGTTGATATTAGCGTCTCCGTTTGTGTATAGGTCCCATCGTTTCCCTGCTGCGTGTTTGTTGTTCCGTCTTGTTCGCCTCCACTTGGATTTTGTGAAATTGTCGGAGACGGATCTTTTTGATCTTCCTTCGGTCGATTGTCGCCTGAAGAAGTTTGTCCGTTATTCTTCTTGATTTCCGGCGCTGAAGTATCTACCCAAATATATTTTTCATCTTTCATTCGTCGTTCCTTATACCCGATCACACCCCCGGGATCGTTCAAAACAGCGTAAATATTGCCGGTTACTCTTCTGTAGTTGTCAGGAATAACAGAGGCGTCGTTCAAATGATTCTTTATCGGATTTCCATCTTTATCTACAGGGATAAACGCAAAGGTATCGTCCTTGTTTCAGACATACTTATAATAAGAAACCGTACCGTTCTCAGCCGTAACCTTATAAATATCTTTCAATCCCGGAACTGCCTCATAGTTTGCGGGAATATTTAGATTCACATCCTTCCAAAGCCATGATCCGTCTTCCTGCTTGGTACGCTGACGGTACTGGATGATATTCCCGTCATGATCGATCACCATATACAACTCTTCCTCTCCCGGAACTGGAAGATAGTTGTCCGGAATCTCAGGATCAAGAATCCACTTGGAACTCATGGTGCTCTTATCGGATACCCACCCAACACTGTCAGCATAATCTGACATATTTACATCAGAATCCGGCCGGTTTACTGGAGACTGTGCCTTTACCACCCATGTGCAGATAAAGGCAGATAAAAGAATAAGAAATACCACTAAACTCGTTCCAACGCTTTCGCCCTCGCTAACACCGAAGGTCTCTCCTTCCGAATAGGAAACGGAATCCGCATCGGTAAACGCACGATTCCATCCCTGCGACGAAGACTGCGACGCCATAAACATCATCGGCACGGACAAATTAAAGGAAAATGATTTGCTTCCCTAAAGCTGCCCGTTCCAATCAGTCATATCCCGTTCCGTACGCAGCGCCCATTCCTTGAGTGTTGAGGTAAACACCGGCGTGGACAGAATCTGCACCACATACTCATAATCCGCCATACCGGCTACCGATTCTTCAAGTGTTCCCTAACTGTTCGGATTGACATTCTTTCCGCCCATACCTTTATTGCCGCCATCCTCATCGGTTGGAGCCGCTTTTGGAATTCCTCTTACCGCTGTCAGGAATTCCATTCCATACATTTTCTCGCGCAGCCATTCGCTCTCTTGAGCGCATATGCACCGCATTTCCATCACACGGTAGGTTCCCTGCAGCATTCCGCTGAGTCTGCATGCGCTCTCTTTTTGGCGTCCTCGATATTGTCAGCAACACCCTGCACACCATAGAGGAATAGCGGCCCAAGTGGGACCGGTTTGATGATGTTGGCAATTACGGTAACAAGATTGTATGCGTTTTCATTGGCGCCGGCAGTGATCTGCGTATGCATATCCATCAACGACGTGCTTTGTTTCGCACCCTTCGGTAAACGAATAACCCGCAGAAATTTAATGGCTTTGAAAAAATGAAGTTTTTCGCCAGTATCCGGATTGATACACTCAATTTCATAACACAGATAATGAAGCGGTCTTTCGTGCACCGCCTTAGAAGATGCTTCATCGTATTCCGCCCAGAAATCCCGCATTCAAAAATCATCCGTCGGTACACCGCTCTGATACGGCTTCAAAATTTGCTTTATCTCACGATAAGATAACAAAAGAAATCCCCCCTTTCCGATCATGCCATCAATAGTAGGATGGTTTGGAAATGGAGCTGATTTTTATGGTCTGAAAGTGATGCGGAGATAAAAAAGTTTTTATACCAATTCCAATAATATAATACAGCGTCCTTTTTTGCTCAAAAAATCCGCAATTCATAAAATTTTCAAAATGTTTTTCGGGTTATAATCGCAAAATGTATTGATTTGTTTTAGGAGTTGCGGTATAATATATGCAGATGGAGGTGGTTATAGTGATTTACAGACCGATGTATGTGGATAAGATTATGGCTTATGTGGATTCGCCGTTCGTAAAAATCTTGACCGGAGTACGGCGGTGCGGAAAATCCACCATACTGAAAATGATTATTGAAGAACTGAAAAAAAGAGGCGTGCCGGAACACCGTATTGTCAGCTATCGCTTTGATTCTATGGAATATGAGGATATGACCGCAAAGGAAATGTTTACGGAATTAAAGAGCAGGCTGTCGCCGGACGGGAAAACGTATCTGTTTCTTGACGAGGTTCAGGAGATCAGTCATTGGGAAAAAGCCGTCAATTCAATTGCGTCCGATTATGACGTGGATATTTATGTGACTGGCTCAAACTCACGCATGATGTCCTCTGAAATCGAGACATATCTGACCGGACGGTATATTTCGTTCCGAATCTTTACGCTTTCCTTTGCCGAATACCTGCGTTTCAAAAAGGCATATACCGAGGTCGGCAAAACGAGGGAGGAACTGACCGAATATATTCGGCTGGGCGGCTTTCCCGCGACACACTTGCGGCGCTATACGGACGATGAGGTGTATACCATTGTCCGCGACATTTACAACTCAACGATTTTCTCCGATATCGTCAAGCGCAATCAGGTGCGCAAGGTGGATCAGCTTGAACGAATTGTAAAATTCGCCTTTGATAATGTGGGCAGAACCTTTTCCGCCAAATCCATCTCCGACTATCTCAAATCCGAGCGCCGGACTATCGACAACGAGACGGTTTACAGCTATCTTGAAAAATTGGAGAGCGCGTATATCCTGCACCGCTGTTCGCGCTTTGACGTTCAGAGAAAGGAACTGTTAAAAACGCAGGAGAAATTCTATCTTGCGGATACCGCGCTCCGTTACAGCGTTCTCGGCTATACGCAGACCTCGATTGCCGCTATGTTGGAAAATGCGGTCTATCTGGAACTGCTACGGCGCGGCTATGCGGTAACTATCGGCAAAACTCCTGACGGGGAGATTGATTTTATTGCCACAAGGCAGGCAGAAAAGCTGTATGTTCAGGTGACAAAAGAAATCAAGTCCACCGAAACGGATAAGCGGGAATATGAACGGCTGCTTGAAATTCACGACAACTACCCGAAATATGTGCTGATGGCGGATGATTTCGCGGACGGCAACTATGAGGGGATCAAAACCATGCACATTGCGGATTTTCTGCTCAGCAACGATTTTTAATCCTCTTTCTCTTTCGATATTTCCGCACTCTCGAAACGGAAGGACTAACGAGAGAATGCAGAAGAGTGTGTTCATCTTCCTTCCCAATAGAAAACGGCACTACGCTCCCGGTAGGGTGATTATGATCGGCAATGACTCCTTTGTTGGCTCGATCTCGGCTGTTTTCTCTCCTTCAGGTTTGGAAGTTATTTTGGACGGAATCGTTTCCACCGACTTTATATACCGGTTCTGTATCTCTTCATAAAAATGTTCAGCCTCCTGATACTGCGTCAGTTTAACGACAAAGAGTGTTGAAGCAAAAGAAAATATGAGAACAAAAATCACAAGAGCAATCGCATAAAGTTTGTTTCTAAATTTCATCGCGCATCCCTTCTTTCAACCCACCTAATATACCGGCATTTATTTGGAATGAGGACGTCCGGTATCCCGAAGTCCTCTTGTCTGCTCGAAAAATTTCTGTTTGGATGCCTTACGGCAGAAGGAATATATCTTCTTCGCCTGCATTCCCATAAATCCGAGCGGTGTCATAACCGAAGCGATCCAAAGCAAAGATTGCAAATACCCGGAAATCGTGCTGCCGCTGGTAAGGGGAATCGCCTGGTTATACGAAGCCATCAGCATTTCGGATGAAACGCCAGAAACCAGGGCTATCAGTTCCCGAATCCCCGCCATAGACAGCAAGTAGCAGGCAATTGTCACATTTGTCTCGGTCAGCGTGGAAACACGCTGAGAAGGCAAAAGCAGAGCGCATAGCGCACCGAACGCCCACATAATTCCCGTTAGTGGAGCAATCAAGTTGCTGCCAAACTGAGCAAATCGCGTGATGACAAACAGCGCAAGCATAAACACGCCGATAGGAAGTTCCACCGCCTTGATATATCGGTAAATATCGGTGCCGCTAACACCTTTTTTTATATTCCCGTCTTCTCTTGTTTCTGTCAAATGCTTAGGATAAAAAAATCGCTCAAAACAGATTTCATACGAAGAAAACATCTTTTTCAGGCGAAAAGGATTGATTTCCCAAAAACCATAAGGAATCGTTTCCGTTCTGTTTATTTCCATTTCAAAAATAAGCTCTGAAAATTTGATATTTTCTTTCAACAAGCGAAGAATATTATAAAATGCAATTACTCCACATCCTACCCGATCAAGCGTGCAAAGGCCAAATCGAAAACGCGAATATTCATCCTGTCCATTAATCAGTTTATTAGGATCAGTCTGATTTCTGTTGTTTTCGTAGTTTTCCAATGCAAGTCTCTTTCTGTTATTTCTTAATATCATTTTCTCTCCCCTTTCTCGGTCGTACCTTATGCTATCAATTAAACCTGACAGTCAGTGCCAGAGTTAAAAATAGTATTTAAAATCGAAACGAAAAAGGACTATCTCTCAACTTGTAAGAAATAGTCCTCGAAACCGAATCGCTTTTTTCGTTTTATACCTTCTCTATTATAGTCTTGATCAAAAACACGAGGAAAACAATGATAAAGAAGAATATGGGAACCGATACGATTCCAGTCAGTATTTTGATTATCAAAGGAATTTTTTTCTTGGAAGGAATACCACTTGAACAATCTGCTTTGGTAGAAGGCGTTACTTTCGCACGCTCAGAAATTAATGTTTTCTTGATTTTCTTGGCTGCTTTAGGCCTTCTTTCAAGCGCCGGCGACGTTTTGTTTCCAGCCTCGTCACAATCAATTGCGTATTTCTTGCAATAAAAGTATTGCACAAAATTGATATGCGCTACTGCAGGCAAAAAAAATAATAAGCTTGTAAGCAATGTCATCACCCAAAGTTGAGTGTTTATACGCCCATAAGATCGGATGAATTGAGATGTGTACATCCCAATTACGCCAGACGCAGGAAGCATCGCCCCCAAACATGCAGATACCTTCAGGGCAGTCTTTGTTTTATGCTTCTCTCTTATCAACGCAAAAACACCTTTATGTACGCAAAAGACAATTATAAAGATGTATACCAAAGAAACAAGCAAATAAAGAAGCAACATCCACAGCATTGAATGAAAATCCAAGAAAGGAGTATCCGATAGGATATTGAAGGATGCCATGAATATCCAAAAGAGAGAAGATAACAACAATCCAGATATACCATTGACAAGAAATCTTAGCGCAAAGTCTTTTTTCGTTCGTTTACTTTGAATGGTTAAAACAAATACCCAGTACATCAAACTCCAAGTTGCAATAGAAACAAGTGGAAATAATGACTTCCAACTAACGCCAATCAGTCGAATTGAAACAACACCCATTACGATCATACAAAATGGAATGATTATTGCACCCCAATAAAATACTTTCAAGTTATTTAGCGACATATATCGTTCCGAATCAAGATATATAAAATCACATACCTTCTCTCTCATATACAATCCTCCTAATTCTTATGCAAACAATCCAGAAAAGAAACCGCCTACATCCTCAAAGAAGCCGCCTACTGCATTTCCAGCATCTTCGAAGAAATCCGTTGTCGCTTCCCATGCATCACTAACAGTATCAGCAATCCATTCGCCGGCATCCTCTACAAAATTGGTTGTTGCATCCCATACATCAACAGCTGTATCCCCGATCCATTTACCTGCGTCAACCACACGATCAGCAACCCATCCAGCGCCCTCTTTCGCCCAATCTACTACAGATTTACCATCAATAAAATCGGCATTAACCGCCCAGTCAATGACAAATCCAAAAAGAAAACCTACGCCAGAGCCGATGATATTGCCTGCCACAGGAACAACTGACCCAATTGCGGAACCAATTGCCGTTGAGCCTGCAATAATACCAGCTCCGGTACCTGCATCAACAATAGCATCAGAAACAATTTTTTGTGTTCTTGTTCCCTCTTCGATGTTTTCTAACACACCAAAAGTAGTGTCGACTGCAATTCCAACACAGTTGAATATCGCCCCTCCATTCCATTTGCCATTGATTTTAGGGGAAAATTCCGATTTCAATCCGGTTGGAACATGGATATTTGTAAAAACATCAATATAGTTATCTGCGTTGGCTACTGCATAACGTGTCCCTTTAATCCCTTGTCGTAAAGCAGCGTTAGAACGAGCGCCTTTGATAATTGCATATGCCCCTTTTCTAACAATGTGAAATTTATCTTTAAAAAAGCCAACTATGTCCTGTCTGAGAGAACGCAAACTTAAAGCATCACCAATAAAATCACAAGTATTGTAGAGGAAAGAAAAAATATCTTTCGAAAAAGTTTCATCGATGTGTCTCCTTTCTATTTTATCAATACAATAAACAGTCCTATGATTCCAAAAACAAGCCCAACATACCAAAAATTTCCCTTTGCAATCAATATGCCAAACAGCAATAACGCAAAACCTTTTTCTTTTTTCATCAGAAAACACCCCCATGAAAAAAAGCGTGAATCGTACCAAATAAACATTGAGATTCGCGTTCAGGCTTTCAATAGGATATTGCAATTTTGCGAACAATCAAGAACGGCAAATCCAATGCATTGTCAAATTCTGCATCGGTAACACCCCTTCTGATTTTATTCATGATTACAATAGCATGATTTTCCAAAAATGTCAACTGTTAAATTGAATTTCTGTGAATATTTCACCCGGCGGCTTGCAGCCCTATGCTTTCGGCACATATGCAAGGCATCCGCCGGCTTCCGTATTCCTATATGCTTTTATATGCTTTCTTTTGCATCCCTGCGACCCATATTCTGATAAAATGAACCGAATGCATTGTAAAAACAAAAACCCTTTCAAGGCGAGTCTCAATCGACCACCCTGCAATGCCGCACGCCGTAATAGCGGAACGCGCGCAGCGCGTCCTCGTCCAGCCGTTCGCCGCAGACGGCGATGGGGACGGCGGGCGGGCAGGACACGGCGAAGTCGGCGAGTATGCGGCCCAGACAGCGCTCGGCCGGCAGCAGGCGGGTTTTCGCCAGCATCGCCTGCCGCGCCGTCAGCACGCGCTCGGGCGACGGGACGGCGGGCGGGGTCTCCGAAATCGGCGCGCGGCGGGGCAGGGCCGTCAGCGCGGCTTCAAGCCGGTCGAACGCCGACGCCGGAAGCGCGGGCGTGAACATCAGCACAAGGTAGTCGGGGTCCGCGAATTCGCAGACAATCCCCTGCGCCCGCAGCAGCGCCTCCAACGCGCCGCCGGTATAGCCGTAGGACTTGGGCGCGACCGTCAGCTTGAGCGGCTCGTCCCCGACGAGGGTAAAGCCCTGCCGGCGCAGCCGATTGCGGCAGTCGTCCAAACGGCGGACACAGTGTGCCAGACGGGCGCGGCAGCCGTCGGCGAGATACGCGTTGGCGCGGTCGAGCGACTGCAAGATCAGATAGGAAGGGCTGGTCGAGGCAAACAGCGCCATCGCGCGGGCCGCGTTTTCGGCAAAGAGCGGCGGCGCGGACGCGGAGATATGCAGATACGCGCCGCCCGTGAGCACCGGCAGGGTCTTGTGCGCCGAATCGCAGCACATGTCCGCGCCGAGCGTCATCGGATGGGCGTCGGCGGGCAGGAAGCGCAGATACGCGCCGTGCGCGTTGTCGACCAGCAGCGGCACGCCATAGCGGCGGCAGACCGCCGAAAGCCCGGCGACGTCCACCATATGGCCGAGGTAGTCGGGGCTTGTGACATAGACGGCGGCGGGACGGCGCGGCAGGGCGGCCAGACGCGCGTCCAGCGCGTCCGGCGTGACGCGGCAGGTCAGGCGGCTGTCCGCCGGCTGCGGGCGCAGCCATTCGACGTCAAAATCGAGCAGCGCCGCCGCGCTCAGGAACGAGCGGTGCGCGTTCCGGCCCGCCAAAACAAGCGGCCGCGCGCCACCGCCGCCGTCGGCCAGCAGCGCCAGATACAGCATCGCGCGGACGGCGAGCGAGGAGCCTTCGCAGGCGTACAGCGTCCGGCCGCTGCCGAACAGTCCCGCCGCGATGCCCTCGCTCTCCGCGATCACGCCCTGCGCGTCGTACAGCACGTCCGCGCCCGGCACCTCGGTGATGTCCAGCGGCTCGGCGCCGAGGACGGGGACGCCCTTGTGGCCGGGCATGTGCAGGCGCAGCGGGTCGGCGGCGGCGTAGGCGCTGACAAAATCGCAGATCGGCGTTTTCATCTCATTCCTCATCCAGCGCTCTGGCCGCTTCGAGCATAATCGCGCATTCCATCCGCTTGCGGAACAGCTCGCAGCCGTATTTGTAGACGCCGTTGACCGAGCCGGTCGCGTGGTAGGCGTTCGCCGCGCAGCCGCCCGCGCAGTAGAGCCTGGCCCAGCAGTCCGCGCAGTCGGGACGGGTGTAGACGTTGGAGGCGGCGAAGGCGTCCCGCAGCGCGGTGTTGGTCACGCCCTCGCGGACGCTGCCGAGCCGGAAGCGCGCGTCGCCGACGAACTGGTGGCAGGGATAGAAATCCCCCCACGGCGTGACGGCCATATATTCCGTGCCCGACCCGCAACCCGAGATGCGCTTATAGATGCAGGGGCCGCCCTTGAGGTCGAGCATATAGTGGTAAAAGGTGAACGGCCGTCCCTCGCGGCGGCGGGCCAGCATCAGCTCGGCCAGCTTTTCGTACTGCTCGAGCACGACGGGAAGGTCGGCCTCGGTCAGCGAGGACGGGTCGTCCGGCGGGCCGACGACCGGCTCCATGCTCAGCTCGGTGAAGCCGAGCTCGAGCATCGCCTCGACGTCCTTCAGGAAATCGGGATTGGCGTGCGTGAAGGTGCCGCGCATATAGTAATTTCTGCCGCCGCGCGATTCGACCAGCCTTTGAAACTTGGGGACGATCCGCTCCCAGCTTCCGTTGCCCGCGTAGTCGACGCGGTAGCGGTCGTGCACCTCCCGACGGCCGTCCAGACTCAGCACCACATTGCTGCACTCGCGGTTGGCGAAATCGATGACGTCGTCGTCGATGAGCAGGCCGTTGGTCGTGAGCGTGAAGCGGAAGTTTTTGCCCGCCTCCTTTTCGATGCTGCGCGCGTAGGCGACGAGGTCCTTGACGACCTGAAAATTCATCAGCGGCTCGCCGCCGAAGAAATCCACCTCCAGATTGCGCCGTCCGCCGGAATGGGCGACGAGGTAATCCAGCGCGAGGCGGCCGACCTCGAAGGACATCAGCGCGCGCTCGCCTTGATACTTCCCCTGACTGGCGAAGCAATAGGCGCAGTTGAGGTTGCAGGTGTGCGCGACATGCAGGCAGAGCGCCTTGACCACGCCCGCGCTGCGGTTCTTCAGCTCGCCGGCCATGTCCGCGAACGTGTCGGGCGCGAACAGCCGGCCCTCCGCCTTGAGCGCTTCAATCTGCGCGAAGCAGTCCTCAAGCTCGTCGGCGGTGACGCCGTCGGCGGCGTATGTATGCAGGATGTAGTCGGTGATCTCCCCGCGGGAATGGGTCTCATACATGCCGATGACGTCGAACGTCGGCTCGTCCACCACATGGACCGAGCCGGAGCAGACGTCCAGCACGATGTTCAGCCCGCCGAGCTTATAGCCGTGTATCATAACGAAATCCCCCGAAATCTTGAAATATGGACAATGTAAAAATGCCGCCCGATGACGGCGGCACTTTCGGCTGTTATTTGCTGTTCTTCTTGTTCTCGCACTGCTGGTTTGCGATGCCGCAGCTCGTTTTGCAGGCGGACTGGCAGGACGTCTGGCATTCGCCGCAGCCGCCCTTCTTGGCGCTTTCGCAGAGATTTTTCGTCTCGAGAGTCTTAATGGGCTTCATAACTCTATCCTCCGGTTTTCCGTACTTTCGTTCTGATGCCTGCGCCGCGCGGTACAAGCGCAGCGAGGCACAACTGTATTGTATCACAATCCAAAGCGCCTGTCAATACTCTTTTTGCGGAAGCCGCGGCTTTCTTCGCGCGTCTATCCCCTCCGCGCCACGCGCCGAACGCCGCAGGGCGCGCGGCCGCCGCTCACCCGCCGCGGATTGTCGGGCGCATTCCCCAAAGGCCGCGCGGCATACGAAGGGAAGCCAAGCCAACGCGTTATCATCCCCCCGATTTCCCAAAAGTTTCGCCGTCCAAGGAGGATGCCGCCGGACGGAAAATCGCCTCCAAAAGGCAAGGATAAATGTCAAAATCGCCTTTCCCCATACCGGCGACCCGCGCCTCGGATGCAGACGCGCGCAATCTGCGGACGCCATACACCCTGCCGCCTCACAGCCAAAACGCCCGCCCATACGAATCGCAAAAACCCGCGGCTTCCGCCCTCATTCGCCGAACAGATACACGATATTCAGCACGACAACCAGAACGATGATCAGCGCATAAAGCGCCAGCGCGGCGTAAATGCCCCGCCGTGCGGACCGCGCCCGAAGCGGGCGTATGGTTTCAAGCGAAAACAACACAGCCAGCCCGGCCAGCGGGAAAAAGAAGGCGAGCAGCGCGACGGCCGCATTGGGCGCGTCCGATGCCCCGCCCTCCCCGTCGAGCCGGACGCCGCAATGGATTCAGGCCCGCGCCTCATCGACAAGCGCGCCGCCGCATTTCCGACAATGCTTCATTGCAAATACCTCCCGCAAGTTTTTGTCCGATCGGCCCGCAAGCGCCGCATGCCGCCGCACAGACGCCCCGCCCGTAAAACCGCGCGTTCCGGCCGGAAAACCCCAGTCGGGGGGATGCGCCGCGCCTGTTTCGGGCCGTATGCTCACAGCCTCTTCGTAAAGCAAATTCTCCTGTTTGCTTTTGCAATTTTCTTTGGCTATATCACACAGCTTGTGGTTAATCATCGCCGTTTTTGCAGGGAAGCATTTCCGCACCCCGATTTCCGCTTCGATAAATTGAATTTATGCAGCCGGCGGAAGTGATGGCCGATTTGATAAGTTTCTGCAATGAACAGTTATCAGAACCGGCAGAACAAAAGAAAATAAGATGTTCCGTTTTTCTTCCGTTTCTTTGACGCAGTTCACAAGGTTTTTCCAAGCAAGGTAATTGTTCGGATACTTTGTTGAAACGACGTTAAATCCATTTGACTTTGAATTTAAAACAAAAGACTTTTTGCAATCTCTGCAAACAAAACGCTGTACCCCCATCAGACCGTTTGCCATTGCGAACAACATGAATAGAACCACAACGAGAGCAAACTCTGCCCTCTGCAAAACGCTGGGCTTCAATTATATCATAATGGCCCGCGAAAGAGCTGAATAAAGCTGTTTTTCACTTCATTTTGGTCGGCAGCACAAGTGTGCCCGATAATCAGCAAGAATGGAAGTAACAGTTGACGTGCAAAGCCTTCAAATATTGTTCCTTATGTATATATAGCGGATTTTGTACCAAGAACATAGGACAACATAACAATTTCCAAAAAAACCACAAGTGATATAGCCTTTTCTTTTATAATTTGGATGCGCAGCCATATGAAACCGGAAGCTGTTTTATGCGCAAGCCCGCAATGGACGGCAAATTCCCGACAGCCGTTCTCCTTCACACGGACCTCGCACGCGGCCGGCCGTTCTTTCGCCTATCCTTTGCGGCGATGCGCCTCTTTGACGAAAATCTCTTTCAAATTAACCGGCCGGCGTTGTTTTTGTCCTCCCTCGACGCAGTCAGCCGACAGGCGGGCCGTTTCCATAAGCAAGGAAAAGCGGGCTTCCCCTTGTCCGGCATTTCGGAAACCGCCCGAACCGGCTCGCCGGCAGAACGCCGCTCCCGCAAAAGCGCCACCAAGTCCGCCGGCGTATCCGATTCGTTCGCTCCCGCTATTTGCATTCTCCCTTTTCACCCCGCATATCCCGACCTTCGCCGCCCGAAAAAGCAAACCGCACATCATAGACTGCGGCCGGACGGTTCCGAAAATCGGAGTGCGGCAGAGTGGCTCGCGCCTCACTCGGGATCGTTCGTATCCAGCAAGCAGCCGCAATACCGGCATTTAGCCGGATAGCCCGAAAGGACCTCGGCGCCGGCGCCGCAATTCGGGCACTGCACGGTGATCAGCCTGCCGTTCGCGGAATCGTTGGGAAAGAGCAGAAGCTCGTTCTTCTCGTCGATATAAGCCTCCAAAAACCAACCGTGGCTCATCGCTTGACGGATGTTGCGGACGGCCTCCTCCTTGCTGCACTTCATCCCGTCGGCCAGCCAGCCGAGCGGGATGCGCTTCTGCTTCCCGATGAGCGCCTGATAGCGCTTGAAGCGCCGGTCGCGCCGGTTGACCGTATACAGCTTTATCAGGCAGAAAACGCTTACCGCCAAAAAGAACAGGCCCATAAGAACCCCGCCCCAGCGGCTCGCGCCCTCGACCATATCGCCGGTCAGGGATAACGGCAGCATCAGCCCGCCGAAAAACAACGACACGCCGCCGAAAAAACCGAGCATCAGCTTAAACATCTGGTGCCTGTTGCCGAATATGGACGTAATGCCTTGGAGCAATGGATTCTTTTCGCGCAAGGAAATCTCCCTCTCTTCTCTTGCCGGTCTTAGTTGCGCCTGCGTTTTTTTGATGATCTCCTATGTATTATGTGCATAGGGCAGATGCCGGATTCCAAAGCGCAGAACCGGCGAACACCCCAAAGAACAGACCGACGCGCTTTCACATTTCGAGCACGGCCCCTCATTGGACAGGGCCGCGATTTTGATAGACGGACCGCATAAAAACGCTTTGGTCTGCCGGACGCCGCGCCCGTATACGCGGCTGTTTTTTGACCAAGACGGTACATAATGCGCATCGCAGACTATGGCAGCAATCAAACGACAGGGACGGCGCGCTGAAAGTCGATCCGGCCGCAATCCCCGCCGCCTGCATTGCCGTTCCGAAAAACCGACGGCTCAATCCGAAAAGCCCTCGCAGCCCAACGCGCAAGGACAGCCGTTCATATATCCTTCCGATTTTTGTGCTCGAACGTCCGTCTCGGTTCCCATTCCGTTGGATTGCGCCGCGCCGCTATGCCATGCGGCGACCGTCCCGATTCGGGATACCCTCCCGAACCGCCTCGGCGGACGCCCGTTTCGGGGAACAGAATGCTCTGAGACCGCGCCGCCGGCTCCGCAAAGCGGCCCCGCGCCGCCGGACGCAGGGACGGTTTGCGGCCACAGGCCGCGTCCGCCGCCCGAAGCCGTCCCGCGCCGCCGTGTCCGCTATGACACAGCGGGCGCGGTCAAAAGCCGCCTCCTCGCCGCCTGTCATACAAAACAAACACCATTCTGCTCCATATTCCATAGGGGTAAAAACCTTTCGCCAAGCCCGAAGCAAAAGGCAAGCGCGGCGCCGGATCTGCCGCAAAAGGCAGATGCGGTTCTGCCTCGTTTGAATAAAGCCGATTTTCGCCAACCATATACGAGTTGACGCGACGTCTAACCTGCGGCAAGTCCGGCAGGCAGAGAGTGGCCGCCAACCGCGAACAAAGGGTGTTCAAACGCCGTCGGACGCCATCGAATGCAAATCTTATAGGCTGAATTTCGCCGTGCTTCCGCTGCGATTACGGCTTGTTCGCGACGGCCGGCATTCCTTGTCGGCCGTCGTGGGCCATACGGCTGATTCGTGGGAATACGATTCGGGAATGGCGATGGTGCGGGAGCAGAATTCGACGCTGTGATTTGCAATTGAATCGGCAAACGACATCCGGCTCACCATCGTCCAAAATCTACGCGAATTACTGTAAGTAAACATATAGCACTCCGTTGTCGTTTACAAAAAATCGATAAACATTTTTCCGAAGCACATCCTTGTTGATAATATACTTCGGGCGCGGTTTATCTATTTCTATATCAACCTCATAGTATTTTCCTCCGTTATACTCCAATACAAAAGTTGGGGCTTGGACCTGTTGAATTGGATACCCTTCATTGAGATTATAGCGTTCAAAAAAATCCATAGCCATTTGAAGGGCTGCTTTCTCGTCAATTGTGACTGGAGGCAGAAAGGACAACGTTTTATCCCCGTTCTCACCAAACAAGTCACCATATATGTCACGCTTTACAAAAAATGGCGTTGACCACTTATCCCTGACAAAAATCATATCCTCATTTTGTTTTACCCGCGCTGCGGCGTCATCCATGGCCGTTCTGCCCTGTATATACCAGCAGATGAACAACGTCATAGCGACTGCGGCCAGCACGAAGGAAACAGAAAGCGTGATTTTCATTGCCTTTGTCATGAAACATAGCTCCTTTCGGCTACTCCCAAACATTGACCGGCTTCACCAAACCTGCGGAATCATACACCCATTCCGCATAACGAGCCGAATTTGCTGAAGTCCCATTCGGATAGAATTTGTATTTCGTCTTGAAAATCAAAATAATCTATCATAATTTGAAATCTATTCGCAGTGATTACGCGCGATGTTGTCTGATAAACCGGCATCCTATTCAAATCGCTTCCGATAGAATAGTTCTCGGCCTTTGTCGTCCCGACAAGGGTTGTTTCTACTCTCTGCTTGGATTCCCCCCCAGCATTTCACCGTTTACATAGATTCGTTTGTATGGAGCGTTTGCAGAACGGGCCGACAGCAGCAATACCGCTATAACGGTTAAATAGACATATATTTTTTCATTACGATACTTTTATTTTAAGAAAAGCAACACGCAGCGTAAACCCCATTTTGCGCCTGTTTGCCTAAAGATCGGCCTTTGCATACCGCCGCACGCCGGTCAGCAAACCGGCCAGCCGTTCGGCGTCTCCTCGGTCCGCAGCCCGCGCAAACGCCCGTTGGGTCGACGTCCCCTCGCGGTCAAGCTCCGGCAGCGCTGCGCAAACCGCTACGCTTTCAACAGTATAGGCGATCACCCACAAGCCGCTCGTGATATTCTGGATACTGAAGCACGAAAAGCTCCGCAACAGGGCCGCCGCGCGCCATCGCCACGCGCCGCATACGGACGCCGACGAATACCGCCTTGTCGGCGTCCTTGATTTCCCGAGACAGGACGCTGTGCCAAGTGCGTCCGCTTCGCCGCCCGTTTCGCAATATCGGCGACTTGTATCCGTTTGCAACCGCTTCCGGCTCTGCTCGTCCGTATGCCGGTAAATTTCATTTATAATTTCCTTGATTTGAAAACAATTGACTGAGGAAACTTTTTGGCTTTATAAGGCGAATAAAATTGTGAACGAAACGCATAATCGTTATCTGATACTTTTAAGTCGGTTTCTTCAACAATCCTTTCAACTGCAAATCCGGCTTTTGCGAGCGCGTTGATATAATCGGATAATCGTCTGTTATAAAGTGTTAGAGGAAATCCGCTTTCTTTATTGAAATCCGAATTGCTGCGATTGGCAGGGATATTTATATTCTTCTTAAATGTAAACGGTTCTTCTTCAAAATAACTGCCTGAAAAAATCAATGTATTCTCAAAGGCCTCAATACAGTGCATAAATGGATGATCCCAACTAAATATGAAAACGCCGTCTTGCTTTAAATAAGACGAAATAAGATTAAATGTTTTTTGCAAATCCATCGTCCAGCCCATGGCATATATTGAGTAAACGATATCAAAATAATTTTCCGGAATACCAGGATTTGACTCCATAGGGGCATTAAAAAGATATGCTTTATAATGATTATCGGACAAAAACTTCGCTGCATTTTCAATTTGCTTGGTAGACAAGTCAAGCCCCCATAATTCTTCGGCACCTTTATCGCCACACCATTTGAGAGAATGCCCGCTGCCACAGCCGATATCCAACACTTTCTTGTCTTTGAGTACAGGAAACAAGCCGAGCTCATCTTCTGTGGGTATAAAACAACCATAAACAGGCAGGGCTGTCACTCCAAAGAAGGAATCAGCAATTGCATCCCAGCTTTCTTTATTTTGCCTTAAAATATTCTTTTTCATTTTACACCTTCTGGATAATATAAGTAATTCCATTTGCATTTTATCATAACGTGCAAAAGAAGTCAACTGTTTTATAACAATCGACTTCTTTCGATATCATTTTGTGTTTGGTGAACGAAATAGACATAACTGATTATCGTGTTACATAGATAAAAGCAACGCCAACCCCAAACGGACGGAGTTCAGCGTTCCGCTGTGTTTGGTAGATGAAATAGATACACCTTAAATCGTGATTGAAAAAGAAAAATGACGCTGAAGCCAATACGAATTGCATCCAGCGTCACGCTGTCTACCGGGGATAAAAAGATGCCAGCTAAAACGCGGGAGGTGCATCCGGTAAAAGACAAGACCCGGAGCGCGTATCGGCTCCAGGCCCTGCCTGGTGGTGCAGTTAAGCAATCCAAATCCGAACCTCTTTTTTCCTTATCCAGCGCCGCTTTCAAGTCATCGAAAGTGATAGTGTCCGTCCCGTCCTTGTAGTTGAAGGTAATCACCATTTTGTCATCATACAGGAAAATGGCGTTGATAAAAGTGTCAATCAGCATCTTACGGTGGGACTTTTGCTGTACGTCCAGCTTGCGGAAGCGGTGGAGCCAGAAGGTCATAAACTCTGCGCTCACCTTGGGTTTCGCCAGCTTCT
>ERZ827512.402-NODE-402-length-58996-cov-7.104834_pt1 | contig 58996 bp, 52 predicted proteins | sample MGYA00519916_ERZ827512 | MGnify/ENA primary metagenome ERZ827512 (study PRJEB31778, sample SAMEA3449335) | human gut metagenome | biome: human gut; feature: human-associated habitat; material: faeces | place: United Kingdom | collected 2010/2012 ... | reverse complement strand
CGGACTTTACCCGTCAGGTATTTGATATGTACGACGGCACAAAAGAGAAAGTTACGCTGCTCTGCAAGAACGAGCTGATGAACTACATCGTAGATAAATTTGGAGATGAGGTTGAAACCTCGCCAACGGATAACAGCCATTTCAAGGCAGTCGTAGAAGTGTCCGTAAGCCAAACCTTCTTTGCGTGGGTATTCCAGTTTAACGGAGAGGTTAAAGTCACAAATCCGTCAGCGGTTGTTTCAAGATACCGTGAAATGCTTGAAAACGCCTTGAAATAAAGGAATATCGAACGGTTCAAAAAATGAGTTGGGTGAAAAAACGCCCAACTCATTTTCATTTTCCCCAAAAGCATTGACTGTGAACAAGTGTTCGGATATAATATACTTACGGTATTCGCAAAAGAGCGAATTTGAAAGAAGCTACCTTATGGAAAATAACAAGACCTTTGGGAGGTTTTTGATTTCAAAGCGAATGGAACACGAAATGTCTGCTCGGCAGCTTGCTATCGCCCTTGATTATTCAGCCGTATATATCTGCGATATTGAAAAAGACCGCAGACCGGTTCCTGACGATATTCTTGAAAAACTTCCCGCACTTCTCCGTCTGACCGAAGCAGAAACGGAGGAGATGTACGACTTGGCGGCAAGGTCAAGGAATACCGTAAGTGCAGACTTACCTGAATACATAATGGAAAAAGATATTGTCCGGGCTGCACTGAGAACCGCAAAGAAGCACAATGTAACCGATAAACAATGGGAAGATTTTATCCGCCGCATAACAAAGGAGTCCGACTAATCTCTCGGACAGAAAGGACGCAGCAGTGGCAACAGTATTCTATCGACCGCAGGCGCTTGAAACGATTGCCCGCCGTACATTAAGTGAATATGATCCAATGTATCTGAACGGCAGTCCCCGTGCAGTGCCGATTGAAACAAACATCGAAAAGACTTTCGGTTTAAGAATCGAATACCAATATCTAACCAATGATGCCCGTGAGCTTGGCAGAATGATTTACGATAGCGGTATTACAACCTATTACAACCGGGAGATTATGGACTATGCCCTGATGAGAGTTGAAGGTGGTACTATGCTTATTGAAGCGGCTTTGCTGGAGGATGAGAAATCATACGGCAGACTTCGGTTCACCTTTGTAGCACTTCCAAAAGCGCCAAAGGCAAGACTACTTACTATTGGAGATTGTAAGCCGTATGGATTATGCTCGGCATAGAATACAATGATACGGGATGTGAGCGGTTTCAAAAATACTACGCAAAGGCGAAGGAACATATCAAAAAATTGACACAGCATTTCTGCTGAAATGCATCAGATCACTGAAATCTCACGATTTCGTGTTTTTTCATGCCGATTTTTAAGGTGGAATTCAAAAGATATCATTTCCCAAAATCGACCTTTGGGGAGAACCGGAACTGAATTCATGGGGCTTTACACGGATTTTTACAGCCGTTCCATGTTCCTTATGAACTGCGGCAAATCCGTAAAAGGCTGGGACAAAAAGAGCAAGCCGACGCGGCACTGCGGTTACCGCACCAACGTTGTCAGGGATGATTTCTGCATTGGCATGCTGTTCTGTATAAACGGTTCGCCTCCTTCTTTTTCCTGATAATGTAATTCAATATCCGTTTTCGCCACCGTAATTCTTTGCCGTGTACGGCCGCAAAATCCTTTTCCCGATATGCGGCGACTCAGTTCGTGATTCCCGCCAGTGCCAGAAACTTTTTGTCCGACTGAATGCTCTGCGTCAGGAATTTTCCGTCCCGGAACAGGGCATAGGTCGTGACCGGCGCGGGTACGTTCTGCGCAGTTTCTTTGTCGGTGACGTGAATGACTTTAAGCGGGATTCCGTGCTCCTTTGCAGCCTCGCTGACCCTCGGCACCCAATAGTACGTAAACGGGCACTGATCGGTGCAGTAGAGGACAAAGCCGTTCTCCGATACTCCCGGATGTCTGGCACATTCCCTGAATTCCGGCGGTGCGGCATCCGGTATGAGCGGCAGGTACATAAGGTTGATTCCGCAGTCGGATCTGTCTGCGATTCTGAAGCCCTTGTGGGTCAGAAACTTCGGATCGGCAAGAAATTCCCGCTTCCGTCCCCCGGCACAGAGAATGCAGACGCCTTTCTTTTTCTGCGCTCCGGCATCGCGGACGCATTCGGAAAGCAGGTCGTTTGAATATCCGTGTCCTTTCATGGAACCTGCGACCCAGAGGCAGTTGATATAGATATAGCCGTCTGCCGTGATCGGCACCCATGCGTTTTCCGCCGGGATGTATTCGATAAAGCACTTACCGCGTTCCTCGCTGCGGTAAAAAACAAGTCCCTCGTCAAAACGCCGCTTCATCCACTCTTTTTTGGCAAGGCTCTGCTTTCCGGACATGGCGCAGCAGATGTGTTCTCTGTCGATGTTTTCTCCTGTGATGCGTATATAGTTCATGACATTTCCCTCACGGTCTTGATATTTCTTCCCGAGCCGCCGGTATAGCGTCTCTGTATACCCTCTCAGACTGAGAGCTTATGGTCTCCGCGGCGCATTTCAGTGCATTGTTGGCGAATTGATATTTTTCCGCGCGATTTCAAACGCTGCCTGAAGTATAATTCTTTTGCGGCCTTGGCTTTTGCGGGCATATCCGTACCTTGATGCATAATCCGAATCATACATAACTATAGTTATACATCAAATCGTGCGGTTTGTCAAGAGGTTGTGAAAGAGTTCAAGCCCTATTACAATGGAAAAGTGCCTTTTAACTCTGCAGAATCGTTTGCCGGAATTTTGCCGTATAAATGTCGAAAACCCCGATAAAATCGGGGTTTTCGCGGGCTGTATCTTTTTATGGCCTCTTTTATGTGTTTGGTGACCGAAATAGATGACACATTATTTTGCCTTAAGATAATAAATTCTACCCCATGACCATCTCTTCTTAGAGGAATAAGGGCACAGTTCTTCTTTACCCATATAGATCGTAGAAGTGAAGAATAAGTTTTTTCGAATAACCAGCACATTTCCTTTTAAGCCGATTTTACATACCTCGTCGTATATATCTTCTTGTTCGGGGTGCCAATGTGTTACCATATCGGTGATTTTCCAAAACAATTTCCTTCCTATACTCAAGAGTGTTGCAGGTGGTTCGATTGATATTTGAATATCGTATCCATCAAAAAGATCCCAAAATATAGTTTTGTCAACAAGCTCAAATTTGCCGCACAAATCAGGTGTAGTAAGCATTTTTTCATATAATTCTTTTGTGTTTTGAACCATACTTCCACCTCCTTTTGTCATCATTTTTGTCTGCTGTCTATCCACCTGTAATAATCCTCTAACAGCTTTTTGTTCTTATCAAAATCAAGCATTTCTATCTTTTTTTCGTTGATCTCATACGCCTTTTGAATAATATCGTAAGCGTATTGCTCGTCTTCGTTTTTTGGGGGATTTTCGAGAAAAGACAGCTTGCATCGCAATAGAGTTAATTTTACTTGATAGTACGGTTTTAAATTTGGCATTTTCGTTCTCCTTTTGGGTTGTAAACACATTATACCGAAAAGGAACGGAAATGCAAGAAAAGTTTTTGAAAATTATTTGTTAGCATTTTGCTTTGCCGTTTGAATAGATCGAACAAGCAAAAATCTTATCGTTGAGCAGGTTTTATCAAGTGCTTTATGCCTTGCTTCATCTATATATTCGCTTCTCCAAAGCATTTCAAGCCACTTGCCCGTTTCATTTGTTTCTTTGAGTGCGATTTCAAGCTTTGCAATAAAATCGGCGCGGCTATGGGCGTATTTACTTTCGGCAATGTTTGCGCAAATACTTGTCGCGCTTCTGCCGATTTGATTTGATATAACGGTTTCGTGCTTTGAACGCAATTCTTTTGTCAATTTCAAAACCTCTACGGATAATTCCATAGACAGATCCCCGAGCTTATCCTCTTTCATAGCCACACCACCTATCTTAAACCAATTATATCATATTTTCGACTAAAATCAACGATAAATCAGCAATTAAAACGAACGGCCACCGCTCCGTTTGCGCGAAGCGCAACATCATTGATGCGAAGCATCACATCATTTGCAACTTGTTGCAACATCATTTGAGGCAAAGCCTCAACCTCGTTCATTTGTGCCGAAAATGAATAATGATGTTCTCGCTTCGCTCGAAATGATGTTGACCTTCGGTCAAATGATGTTGTGCCTTACGGCACAAATGAAAAAATCCAAGCCAATTGGCTTGGATTTTTTGGCTGCGGAAGAAGGATTTGAACCCTCACAAACAGAGTCAGAGTCTGTCGTGCTGCCATTACACAATTCCGCAATCAATTCAACGCTGACAATTATAGCACACGCCGTGCGGTTTGTCAATAGTTTTTTTGCGATTTTTGATTTTTACCTGAAAATTCTGTGCAGGAACGCAGAAAAGGGCTGTCTGAAAGCCCATTCCGAGTCATTAACAGCCCCGGAAAAGCCGGCGGAATTGCTCCCTTTTACCGCCGGGGAAAGCCGGTGCGCGGCTGTCGGCTCACTGTGTCAGCTTACGGATAACTCCGTTAAGAAACGCAGCCATTTTTTTCGGTGACTGGCGGTTGACGCGGTTCAGCCATTCGCGTATCACCGCATACCCGCCCTGATAGAAGAAAAGGCAAAGCTCGTTCCGCTCTTCTTCGGAAAGGTTTCGGGAATCTGTCAACAATAACCCGGGAGGTGTGCCCATGAAAAGACTTACGGATTTTATCGTAAACAAAAGGATCGTTATTCTTGCGGTTATGCTGATACTGACTGCTGTCAGTATTTTTCTGATACCGAAGGTCGGCGTAAATTCCGACATGACAAGATATCTGCCGGATGATTCCCCGATGAGGCAGGGTATTTTCCTTATGGAAAAGGAGTTTCCGAAGGAGGAAGCCATATACACGATAAGAGTAATGTTCAGAGGACTGAACAGCGGGGAAAAGACGGAGATAAAGGACGCGCTTGCCGCAATTGAAAATGTTGACAGCGTGACCTATGACCGGGACAGCAGCGATTATAACAGCGGGGAATATACCCTTTACATTCTGAACACCGGATACGGCTATGACACCGGGGAGGAAGCAGACATTGAAAAGCAGGCGGCAAAAAAGTTCTCCGGTTATGAGGTCACGGTAAAGAACGACGACACCTCGGCGCCGGACATTCCGTTTTCGGTATATCTTACGGCATTCGGCATCATTCTTGTCGTCCTGCTCATCTCCTGCGGCTCGTATTTTGAGCCGGTGCTGTTTCTTGTCACCATCGGTATTGCGGTTGTGCTGAATCGCGGCACGGGCTTTCTGCAATACGGAACGAAAACGGTTTATACGCTGTCCGGGAAGGACCCGATTGCCGATGTTTTTCCGAAGGACAACACGGTTGTTCTGCTTTATGAAAATGCAGATGAAGATATGGCTGCGGAAATTGTGCCGGTTCTGGAAGGGAAGGACGGCGTAAAGAGCGTTGTTTCCTATCCCACGACAACAGGCAGGCAGTGTACGGCAAAGGAAATGTCGGAGATGCTCTCAGAGACGGGCGGGGATTTACAGGCGGACGAAAAGCTGCTGAACATCGTTTATTATCACTTTCATAAAAACGGCAGGACAGAGCCTGTTACATTGTCTGATTTATCGGTTTCCTTTCGGACACTGCGGTTTGTTCCCTATGAAAAAATGGAATCCGAGGGCTACGGATATCTTCTGACCCTTTTCGACTGAAAAACAGAGGAGGCTGACATGGAATTTGTAATTACCTTTCTGGAGGGCTTTATTTCCTTCATTTCCCCCTGTATGCTGCCGCTTTTGCCGCTGTATGTCTCGTATTTTGCGGGAGGAGCGGACAAAAAGCACAAGGTGTTTTTGAGGGCACTCTGTTTTGTGCTGGGCTTTACTGCCGTATTCAGCCTGCTCGGGCTGTTTGCCGGCACGCTCGGCGCGTTTCTCAGGGAATACAGGACGGTTGTCAACATTGTCGGAGGGCTGCTGATCGTTGTGTTCGGCCTTTCTTATCTCGAGTTTATAAGGCTTCCGTTCTTCAGGGGAATGCAGAGCGGACGCACTGCGGATACCGTTGTATCGGCGTTTCTGTTCGGGGTGATCTATTCGGTCAGCCTGACACCCTGCGTCGGTGCGTTTCTCGGTTCGGCGCTGGCGCTTGCCGGAGCATCCGGTACGGCGGTCAAGGGGGTGCTGCTTCTCGTGACATATTCGCTGGGGCTGGGTTTGCCGTTTATTCTGTCGGCACTGCTGATCGAAAAACTGAACACCGCCTTCGCCTTCATCAAAAAGCATTACCGCGTCATCAATATTGTCTGCGGCAGTTTTCTGATCCTCGTCGGCATTCTTATGGCGTGCGGTCTGCTTGACCGGGCTGTGGCAATTATTGCGTGAAAAGGAGGAACGAAGTATGAAAAACCGGATTTGCGGCACTTGCCGTTTCCCTTGTTTTGCTGTTTGCAGTCGCGGCGGCAGTCTACGGACGGCTGTCCGGGAGATATGCGCCGCCGCCCGTGCCTGTCCCTCCCGCGGTGAAAAACACGGAGACACCGCCCGGAGCTGCCGCGTCCCGGCGCGGAACGCAGGCGCCCGACACGACCGAACCGCCCGCGCAGACCTCCGGTACTTCCGCCGCCGGCACCGACGCTCAGCCGCCCGTCCCGCAGGAAACAACCGCGGCAGCTCCGCCGGAGACAACTCCGAAAAATACAGCTCCGCCGGAAAAAACCACTCCGGGGAAAACCTCTCCGGAAACAGCTCCGCCGGTAACGACCCCGCCGCCGGCAACGGTTCCGCCGACAACGGCTCCGCCCGGAACGGTCGCTCCGGAAACGGCTCCTCCCGAAACGGAGGACCCGAACAAAAACACAGCACCGGATTTCCCGGTGCTTGACGCGGACGGAAACATCGTCAGGCTGTCCGATATGTTCGGCAAGCCTGTTGTCATAAACTTCTGGGCAACGTGGTGCCCTCCGTGCAAACGGGAGCTTCCGGATTTTGACAGGCTCTGCCGGGAGTACGGAGACAGGGTGGTCTTCATGATGGTGAACCTGACCGACGGCAGACGCGATACCGTTGACGGAACAAAAAAATTTGTTTCGGAGAAAGGGTATACCTTCCCGGTGTATTTTGACACCGGCCTCAGCGGAGCCAAAGCCTACAGTGTTTCGTCTATCCCGCAGACGACCTTTATTGACGCGAACGGGAATGTCTTTGCAACGCGCATCGGTGCAATGAACGAAACCGTGCTCCGCAGCTACATCAACGCAATTCTCGGAGGATAACAGAATGAAAATCACACTCAACCCCGATCAGAACATTGTCGATACAGTCAGAGAAGGACTTCGGCGCACCGGCGGCTACTGCCCCTGCCGCCGGGAGAAAAAAGAGGAATACAGGTGTATCTGCGATGAATTCAAAGCGCAGATGAAGGACCCTTCTTTTGAGGGATACTGCCACTGTATGCTTTACCGCAAATCCAACGAGGGAGGAGACACGGCATGAAGCCCGGAGCAAAATATTTACTGGCGGTTGCTTTAACTGTTCTGCTGGCTGTCGGAGCGGCTGCTGCCTATAAATACCTGACATCGGTAACAACAGTGCCGCCGTCGCCGCCGGACAACACATCGGCGCCTCCGGCGGGAGAAAGAACAGGCGCACCCGGAAACAGGAATGCGGCTCCGGATTTCACCGTGACAGACGGCGGCGGAGGAACGACATCGGCAGGCGTACAGACGGAGGAAAACAGATCGGGCGGCGCGCTTGAAATACTCGAAAAGGTCTGGGACGGATATACCGCCGACGAAAAATTCCCCGCCACGGGCGGCTACGGGAAGTACATGAAGGACGGCAGACCCGGAAAGATCGATGCCGGCGATGCCGAGACACTTGATTTCGAGCTGGGCTTCCCGAAATCGGAGGCATCGGCGATTGACGACGCCGCATCGCTTATGCATATGCTGAATCAGAACAACTTTTCCTGCGGAGTATATCATGTGAAGAATTCCGGTGACACCGCGGCGCTTGCCGGGAAGATCCGGGACAATATTCTTAACCGTCAGTGGCTTTGCGGATTTCCGGAAAAGCTGGTTATCCTGACCGTCGGCGATTATATCGTTTCCGTTTTCGGCGTCGCCGAACTGACCGACACCTTTACCGCAAAGCTGTCCGCCGGATACAGCTCGGCAAAACAGCTTTTCAACGTGCCTATCGCATAAGACAGAGCCATGCTGTTTTCAAGTATAACGTTTCTGTACTGCTTCCTGCCGTGCGTTCTGCTTGTGTATTTCGTTGTTCCCGACCGTATGAAGAATACCGTTCTCCTTCTTGCGAGCCTGTTCTTCTACGGCTGGGGAGAGCCGAAATATCTCATTTTCATGCTTGCGTCGGTCACGCAGTCGTACGCTGCCGCGCTTCTCGTTGAACGCTTTCGCGGGACAAAAATCGCAAAGGCGGCGCTTGCCGTTTCGGCAGCCGCAAGCCTCGGTCTGCTTGCTTACTGCAAATATGCGGACTTTTTTATCGGGAATTTCAATGCGGTGACCGGTCTTTCCGTCCCGCTTCTCAGGGTGGCTCTGCCGGTAGGAATCAGCTTTTATACATTCCAGATCCTGAGCTATGTCATAGATGTTTATCGCGGCGACGTGCCGGTATAGCGCAATTTCATCGATCTTGCGATGTATGTGGCGATGTTTCCGCAGCTGATAGCCGGTCCCATTGTCCGCTATTCCGATATTGCCGGAAGCCTGAAAAACCGGAAAACCACGCTTGCCGACGCATTCATGAGCTTTAAGTCCATGTTCGGGTTTGCCGGAATTCCTGCCGTGAATGCGGCTTCGCTTTACTATCTGAAAAGCAACCTCGTGCTGCTTATTGTCGCAGCTGTCGGAGCGACTCCCCTGCCCAAACGGATTTATGAGAAAATCGGAGGAACTGCGGGCGGAAGCAGGGTTCTTGCCGTTCTGACGCCGACGGCAGCCGTCGCGGCAGTTGCGGTATGCACGGCGTATCTGATCGACGGGTCGTTCAACCCGTTTGTCTATTTCCGGTTCTGACCGGTTTACCGGAGAAGTATAATGAAGAAATTCCAACAAATATTGACTTTGGTGCTGTCTCTCGGTTTCATTGCGGCTTTTTCCGCATGGTTCCTGATCTCGCCCGATGCCGATGAATCGACAGTCGAAAGGCGACACCTTGCGAAATGCCCCGCGCTGTCCTTTTCGTCGGTGCGAACGGCAGCTTTATGAGCGGCTTTGAAAAATATATGCTCGACCAGTTCCCTCTGCGCAACGGTTTCCGGAGTCTGAAGGCTGTCGTAAATGCGAAGGTGTTCATGAAAAAGGACAACAACGGACTTTATTCCGTCGGAGAGCATCTCTCAAAGCTTGACTTCCCGACCGACGACGGATCGGTTGATCACGCCGCACGGCGTTTCCGGTATGTGTATGACACATATCTCCGGAATGCCGGAACAAATACATACCTGTCGGTGATACCGGATAAAAATGCCTTTATCGCATCGCAGAACGGCTACCCGGACAAGGATCACAAGGCTCTTGCCGAACGCCTCAGAAGCGGATTCCCGGAGGCAAAGTATATTGACATTTCCGGACTTCTGTCGGCGGATGATTTCTATTATACCGATTCGCACTGGCGTCAGGAAAGAATAACGAAGGTCGCCGATGAAATTGCGTCGCAAATGGGAGCGGAGCGGATCGGAAAGTGTGAAATACACGATACCGGCAGACGGTTTTACGGCGTCTATTACGGTCAGTCAGCCCTGCCGCACGCACCGGAGAGCCTTTTCTATCTCGACAACGCCGTGATTCGGGGGCTTAAGGTGTATAATGCCGAAACATCGTCCGACATCCTGGTTTACGATCTCGATGCCGCCGCCGGACGCGATCCTTATGAAATGTTCCTCGGCGGCGCGCGCTCGATCATCAGGATCACAAATCCGAATGCCGCAAAAGAACGCCGGCTCATCGTTTTCCGGGATTCGTTCGGCAGCAGTATAGCGCCGCTTCTTGCTGCGGGCTATTCCGAAATAACGCTTGTTGATATCCGCTATATCTCGCCATCCTCTCTCGGAAAGCTGATTGACTTCACGAAAGCGGACGATGCGCTGTTCCTTTACTCCGCATCGGTCATCAACAACAGCGAGACGATAAAATAAAAACACCGGGTTCTCGGCCACATCGCAAATGCCGGCGGGGAGCCCGGTATTTCTGATGCGCTCCCGCCGGTCTTTGTCACTTTTTCCGGGGCGGCTGCCCGTCGGACACGGAATCCTTTTCTGCCGGGAAAAGAATACTGTTTTTTTATTGAGAATCTGTCCTGATATCGCATCGGAGTTATTGACATCCGGGTGACTTCCGGATATAATATTATAAGGAACATATCCTGATAACAAGCCGAAAGGGAGGAAAACAGGCTGAATAAAAATGGTCAGAAGAGAAACAAAGCAGCGTCAGCTTGTCCTCGGCGCGGTACTGGCAAGGAGCGATCATCCGACAGCTGACATGATTTTCAACGATGTGCATAAGCAGGATCCGAAAATCAGCCACGGAACGGTATACCGCAATCTGAACCTGCTTTGCGGGGAGGGGCTGATCAGCCACGTGCGTGTACCGGGTGCCGACAGATACGACCTGCGCACCGATCTGCACTGTCATATATTCTGCGTAAGGTGCAGAAAGGTGACCGATGCGCCGCACCCGTACAAACCGTATCTGGATGAGGAAACGGCAAAACTGTCCGGCTATAAGATTATCCGGCACCGCCTGATTTTCGAGGGGATCTGTCCGGAATGCCGGAATGAAGACACGGCAGCCCTTGCCCACAGCGTCATTGCTCCGGGCGGCGGGCGGAAAAAGGAAACAAAGGAATTCGGTACGCGGTGAAATACCGCCTGAATAATTATCTGAAAGGAAGAAAAAATAATGAAGTACATTTGCAATGTATGCGGATTTGTGTATGACGAGGATGCCGGCTGCCCGGAAGAGGGAATAGCGCCCGGAACGGCGTGGGAAAACATCCCCGAGGATTTCGTGTGCCCTCTCTGCGGAGTAGGCAGGGACGGATTTGACAAGGAAACCGAGTAACGGAGGGAACAGGAATGATGTCCGGAAATATTCACTGCATCGGAGTAAACGACCGCAGGATCGATCTTTTTGAAAGTCAGTATGCCGTGCCGAACGGCGTGACCTATAATTCCTATGTCATTACGGACAGTAAAATTGCCGTAATGGATACCGTGGACGCCGCCTTTACGCATGAGTGGCTTGACAACCTGGAGGCGGTTCTCGGCGGCAGAAAGCCGGATTATCTGGTGGTTCAGCACATGGAACCGGATCACTCGGCAAGTATAGCGGTATTCAGGAAAAACTACCCCGATACCGCCATTGTGGCAACGTCAAAGGCGTTTTCCATGATGCGTCAGTTTTTCGGAAAGGATTTTTCGGAAAACGGAATAACCGTGTCCGACGGAGACACCCTTCCGCTGGGAACACACACCCTGCATTTTGTTGCGGCTCCCATGGTGCACTGGCCGGAGGTCATCGTCAGCTATGAGTCGACGGAAAAAATCCTCTTCTCTGCCGACGCGTTCGGTAAGTTCGGTGCATCCGATGCAAAAGAAGATTGGGCGGACGAGGCAAGACGGTATTATATCGGCATCGTCGGCAAGTACGGCAGACAGGTTCAGGCGCTGCTGAAAAAGGCGGCGGCTCTGGATATACGCGTTATCTGCCCTCTGCACGGCCCGGTATTGAGCGAGAACCTCGGTTATTATCTTAACCTGTACAACACATGGTCGTCTTACGCTGTCGAAGCCGACGGCATCGTTGTTGCATACACCTCCGTTTACGGAAATACAAAAAAGGCGGTTGAACGGCTTGTTTCGAGACTGCGCGCAAACGGATGCCCGGATATTGCGGTGTACGACCTTTCGCGCTGCGATATGTCCGCCGCCGTTGCCGATGCCTTCCGCTACGGGAAGCTGGTCCTTGCAACCACTACCTACAATGCCGACATATTCCCGCCGATGCGGCATTTTATTGAGGCGCTGACCGAGCGGAATTATCAGAAGCGCACGGTTGCCCTGATCGAGAACGGCTCATGGGCGCCGCTTGCTGCCAAGGTCATGCGCGGGATGCTTGAAAAATCTGCGGACATTACCTTTGCCGCAACCGCGGTAAGACTGCTCTCCGCCCCGGATGAAGAAAGCATTAAACAGATCGATGCTCTTGCGGAGGAGCTGTGCCGTGAGTATCTGGCAAGGCAGGATGAAACCGCGAACAAAAACGATCTGTCGGCTCTCTTCAATCTCGGTTACGGGCTGTATGTCGTCACTTCGAATGACGGCAAAAAGGACAACGGTCTTATTGTCAATACCGTGTCTCAGGTCACGAGCACGCCAAACCGTATTGCCGTAACGATCAACAAAGAAAACTACTCTCATCACATAATCAGACAGACCGGCATTATGAACGTCAACTGTCTCAGCACCGACGCGCCTTTTTCGGTTTTTGAAACCTTCGGCTTCCAAAGCGGCAGGACGGTGGATAAATTCGCGTCCTGCGAGCCTCTTCGCAGCGACAACGGGCTGATCTTTCTGCCGAAATATATCAACTCGTTCATGTCGCTGAAGGCGGTGCAGTATGTTGACCTTGACACTCACGGTATGTTTATCTGTGAGATCACGGAGGCACGGGTCATCTCGGACAGGGAGACCATGACTTATTCCTATTATCAGAAGTATGTCAAGCCGAAGCCTCAGACCGAGGGCAGGAAGGGGTATGTCTGCAAGGTGTGCGGATATGTATATGAGGGCGAAGTGCTGCCGGAGGATTTCATCTGTCCGCTGTGCAAGCACGGAGCCGCGGACTTTGAACCTATCGGCTGAGATCTGTACGATTGAAAGGCTGCGGAATGCTGCTGTTCCGCAGCCTTGTGCATATTGTACCGTGCCGAAAAACCGGAGTTCCTATTGAAAAAAAGACAGCCGTATGTTATAATATGACTGTATGAATTGATCCGGATTTATTTGCCGGAGGCGAAGAGCCTGTTTTTTCCTCCGGAATAAAGTCCGGCAGGCACGCGGCTGCGGGACAGCGCCGCGAAAAACTCCCGGAATTTCCCGACCCGACGGAACAAAACCATGAAAAAAAGCGTCAGAAAAAACAGAATGATTACAGCCGCCGTGATAACCGCGGCAGCCGCGGCTTTTGCGGTGCTGGGGCTTACCGTTTTCAGACCTCAGCTGAAAGCGGCAGTCCGGGCGGCATCGGGTGCGGTTTCCGGGCTTAGATACCGGAAGTACCTGAGTTATCCCGACACCGACGGAAAGACAGTCATCCGCATCGACCCCGGTCACGGCGGAAGCGATCCCGGAGCAACCTCCGGATTTCTCGGCGATGTCACGGAAAGCGATATAAACCGCCGCCTTGCCCGCCTTGTCGGCGACCGGCTTGAGAAATACGGAATGACCGTCGTATACACGTGGGACGAAAACACCGAGCCGTCGGAAAAGGGGGATTATCCCTATCAGAAACGCTCCGAGGAAGCAAATGCCGACCCGGAAACCGACCTGTACGTCAGCATCCACTGCAATTCCTTTACCGACCCGTCGGTAAGCGGCTCGCGGATCTATTTCTGCCCGGAGGTCTCGCCGTACAGCTACGGCCTTGCTAAATCGATATCCGACGGCATCGGAGAAGTTCACGATTTCGCGCCGAAGCTGTACCCGATGAAATACAAAAACGCATTCTGGGTCATAAAGTACACAAAAGCCCCGTCGGTGCTGCTTGAAACCCTCTTCGTCTCTAACCGCGGCGATGCGGAAAGACTCCTTGACGAAAGCTGGCTGTCAAAGGAGGCGGACGGGATCGCCGCCGGGATCCGGAATTTCATAAAAAGTAAGTAAGCCCGCAAGCCGGGGAATCACAAACCGGAAAGGAATCACTGCCATGCAAATGAGAAAAGCCATCAACCTGATAATTGTTCTCCTTGTTATTCTGATCGCACTGCTTACCGCAATAATTATAATCAGCAGCCGCATCGGCTCCGGCGGTACTGATCCCGCCGACAGCGGCTCCCATGAACCCCCCGTGGAGTCAAAGGACAATCCCGGCGGAACGGCAAAGCCTCCGGCACAGACAACCGATACGCCCCCGACCGGCACCGGCACGCCTCCGGCAGGAACCGGCACGCCTCCGGCAGGAACCGGCACAAAAGAACCGGACACCACTGCGCCCTCCGGCGGAACGGTCCCCGACGGCTTCAGGCTGAAAAAGTCATTCTCGTCCGGGACCGGCACTCCCCTGAACATCCGCGCCGACGTGCGCGGCGAAAAGGACGCGGCGACCGGGAAGGTGAAGGTCACGGTGCTTCTGTATCTCGATTACAGATCGCTCTATCTCGGCGGGAGAAAGAACTGCCGTCTCTCTCTCGGGGATGTCTCGGAGGTATTCACTGTCCCCGGAATACACGAGGACTCGGCTGAGGAGCATTCCCAGTTCATTGCCTCCGTCGAGCGGCTCTGCGATTACGGCGAAAAGCTGTCGCTCTATGCAAAAGTGCCGTTCCGCGGCAGTTATTCCGATATTGAGATAGACGCGCTTGAGATCGATACGGACATCACGGTAAAATAATATCCGTTACGGCAACCGGGCGGCGGCAGAGACCGTGCCCGGTATGCGGCTTTTCGGATAATCGCTTCATATCACATGAATCAGAGGAAAATATAATGGCAGAACCAAAATTCGGACCCGCGGGAAATTCCCTCAGCTTCTATGCCGCGGGGATGAAAAGCACAAAACAGGCGCCGGGGTGGGTGAAGGAGTTCGGACTTGATGCCTACGAGTATCAGTGCGGAAGCGGTGTGATCGGCTCTGATGCCAACTTCATGGCTGTCGGCGAGGAGGCTCGCAGGTACGGCATTGCAATGTCACTCCACACGCCGTATTTTATCTCGCTCTCCGGCACCGACCCGGAAAAACGTCTGAAAAGCATTGAGTACATAAGAAAAAGCGTCCACGCCGCAGAGCTTCTCGGCGCGGATATAATCGTCATCCACACCGGAAGCGCAACGAAAATATCTCGTGAAGAAGCCGTTGCGCTTGCAAAGGACACTATCTCCCGCGCGCTCGACGAGATCGACACACAGGTCATTTTCGGACTTGAAACGATGGGGAAGGTCAACCAGCTCGGAACGCTTGACGAGGTCATTGAGATATGCGGCATCAGCAAAAGGCTCTCTCCCGTCGTCGATTTCGGACACCTCAACGCGCGTGACCGCGGAGGCGTGTTCGTTACCCCGGACGATTACCGCAGGGTGTTTGACAGAATCGGCTCAGCCCTCGGTTCCGGAAAAGCAGAGCGGCTCCACTGCCATTTTTCAAAGATAGAATACACAGCCGGCGGCGAAAAAAGGCATCTGACGTTTGCCGACCGCGTTTACGGACCGGAATTTGAGCCGCTTGCGGAGGTCATCGCTGCCGATTCGCTTTCGCCGAGGATCATCTGCGAATCCGACGGTACAATGGCAGAGGACGCGCTGACAATGAAGCGCCTGACAGAAGAAGCGGCTTCCCGGCTCTGTCCGGATCGCTGACCCGCGCCATGTCAGCCACACTGCTCATAAAAAACGCCCTCACCGTCCGCGGCGACGGGAGCGAACCGGAAACCGGCAGCGTTCTTGTCGATACGGAAGCCGGAACGATCTCCGCCTGCGGGAAATCTGCCGGCGACGGCACGTTTGTTTACGACGCGGGCGGAGCATATCTTTTTCCGGCGTTCACCGATATCGCCTGCCGCTTCTCCGATCCCGCGCACGCGCAGAGAGACAGCATAGCAACGGCATCCGCCGCGGCTGTCGGCGGCGGCTTTCTGAATCTTGCCTGCCTGCCGCATCAGTCGGGGGAGCCGGTCACACTGCGCCCCGCATCGACCCCGTGCAGAATACTGCCCGTCATACCCGTTTCCGACCCGTCCGGAATCGATGCCGAAAAACGCGCGGTTTATACCGACATTCCCTCACCGGTCACCGATCCGGGAAAGCTGAAAAGCATAATGCTCGCCTGCAGGGCATCGGACAGCCTTTTCATCCCCGCCTGCCTTGACAGAGTGCTTGCCTCCGACGGCGTCATGCGCGGCGGACGGACGGCAAAGCTCCTCGGTCTTGCGGCAATTCCCGAAAGCGCGTTCCTGCTTCCGCTTGTTACCGCACTGATCCTCTCCGCCGAAACCGGCTGCCGGATTCATATCCCTGCGGTTTCCGACGCGGAATCCGTCTCTCTTGTCCGTCAGGCAAAATCGCGCGGAGTCCCCGTCACCTGCGGCACCTCTCCGCTGTATTTTTCGATGACCGACAACGACGTGTTCTATTACGGCGGAAGCGCAAAGGTCATCCCGCCTCTCGGAACCCGCCGCGACCGCGAATCGGTATGCGAGGCGCTCTCCGACGGGACGATCGACTGTATTTCGTCACTCCACACTCCGCTTACAAAGCCGGAAAACTGCCAGGAGCTTAAAAAATGCCTCTTCGGGGCATCGGGATTTGACACCGCGTTCTCCGCATCGGTGACTTATCTGCTGAAAAAGAACATCGTCACACCCGACCGCCTTGCCGCACTTCTTGCGGTGAATCCCGCAAAGATCACAGGAAGAAAAGCCGGGATCACTCCCGGCGCTCCCGCTGATCTTGTTATAGCCGACACCGATGCCGAAACCGTTGTTTCTTCAAACACAATGAAAAGCAAGTCTGTCAATACTCCCTACCTCGGAATGACTCTCACCGGCTGTGTAAAAGCCGTATTCTCCGGCGGGGTCAGGGTGTTTTAGGAATTACATATCATACCGTTCAGGTCAGCGCAGTCATGTCTCCTTTTCCGGGAGGCTCTGCGCTGATTTTTCTTATCCGGCATCAACCGTCACAACAGCAGGAATTCAGGTTTCCCGAACGGCATTTTTTAAGGGCTGTTAAAAACCCGATGTTTTTAACAGCCCCAAGGGAAAAGAATAATGAAAGGACTTCTTTACTTATTCGGTTTTTTCGCGGTTCTTTCTGACGATTATCACAGCCACGACTGCAATTACCGCAACGGCAATCACGGCGACGGCAGCAATAACTCCGGCATTGCTGTCCTTGTCGGCAGGAACGGTGCCGGTGGTCTTGCCGCTTGTGTCCCCGGGGGCAGACGTGCCGGCGGGAGCGGAGGTGCTGTCGGGCTTATCTGTATTCTTCGGGGATGTTTCCGGCTTCTTTGTGGAAACAGGCTCTGTCTCTGTCTGAATGTCGGTTTCGTCCTCAAAGGGCACCTTTGTCGTCGAAGCCTTTGCAAGGTCAAGCTTTCCGAGGTACTTTGTATTGGAGTGACCGAGGCATTCGTCGCAGCTCCACTGACGTATTGCGGTACGTCCCGTTCCGTTCTGGTTATCGTTGACCTGTATCTCCATGCCGATGATATCGCCCTCGGTGGCTGTCATGGTCTGAAGAGGTATTGCAATTTCGAGTATGTAGCCGTAATCGGTTTTCTTTGCCGCACCGACGACCTTTCCGCTTCCGTTGTCGGCAAACCACACGCCGCCCCAGCCGGTCACCTTGCCGTTAATATTGACATTGAATATTCCGTTTCCGGGGAGTTTGTTGTCCTTGCCGACGGTGTCATCGCGCATGGATGCGTTTTCGTCATTGTTCTCGGAGATCTGAAAATCGACAGAGTCTATGTCGCAGTCCTCCGGGTTGGCTTTCGAGGCGCTTCCGTTCGGGGTTCTGTCAAACACTCTTGCAAGTGCATAGATGTGTGTTTTGTCCCACATGAACCGCACCTTTGCCGTTGCCACCGGGTTCTTTCTGTGTGCCTTTTCGGTTGACGTTGCCGGGTAAATGTTTGAACCGAACTTGGCAACATAGACCTCGTTGGCGAACTCCCACATTTCGTCGATCTCGCCGTCGATAGTCGGCGGAGTCTCGGCTTTCACCACCTCGGTTTTTCCGTCGCTTCCCGCTTCGGCGGAAGTCGGAAGAACAAACATTGACAGGATCATTCCTGCCGCAAGCAGTACGGGTAACAGTTTTTTCATTTCGATGAGCTCCTTTCGTAACAGAAACAAATGATATCCGGAAAAAAGTTCCGTTTGTTCTGATTTCAGTATATCACAATTATTTCATTTTGTCAACAGTGACTTATAAAAATACAACAAAATTTTTCGCGAATGTTATGCAAATTATGCGCATTTTTTGCACTGATGAAATATACGCCGTTTCCGGACTAAAAAAGCTGTCAAAAACCCCGGAGGAGTTTCCGACAGCCGTTTCCGGTGTACCGAAGATATCTTTTTTTCCCGCCATTAACCCAGATACCACCCGATGTTGCTTTCAAGGATAATCTGCGGCGGGGTCATGATGCACGGCGGGACTACTGCGTCCTCGGCGATCATTGCATAAAGCCGGAGGAGCGAGGTTTTTGCCTGCTTGTAGGGATTCTGATAGATTATCGCGCAGACGCGTCCGCTTTTCAGCGCCTTTTCGGTGTGCGGGAAAATATCGGAGGCGATGACCCGTATCCTTCTGCCCGGGTCGGCTCTGTCAAGCGCATCGATTATGTCGGCGGAGTTTCCGGTGGTTATGTAAGCGCTTCCGAGGCCGTCGGAGATCAGCCGCTTAAGAAGCTCGTCCGCCGGACACGGGAGGTAATCAAGGTCGTACACCCCGGATAGCGAAAGTCCTCTCTTCGCCGCGGCGCAGGAAAAATGTCCGGCGATCCCCGCGTGCCTGCGGTTGCGGAGCTCTCCGGTAAACACCGCGCAGCTTCTGTCCGGCGCTATCACAGAAATAAGCTCCGCCGCCATTTTTCCGGTCATCTCGATATTGCTCGTCACCGAAAAATCGAACAGCTCCCGGTTTTCATTGTTGAGAAGCACAAGCCGGGTCTTTTTTTCGCGAAGTCCGGCGTACCGCTGAACAATTCTGTCCGATGTACCGGAGTACGTCGTGATTATCCCGTCAACTCCCGCATCGGCAAACTCGTCAAGGACGCTTATATAAGACGCCTCGTCGCTCAGATAGCTGACATAGCGCGGGATCAGCCTTATGCGCGAATTCTCAAGCTTCTTTGCCGCGTCGGCAATTCCGGCGGCAAGCTCCCGGTTGAAGGACTCCGTGGTTCCGGCATAGCATATTCCGATAACTATGGTTTTCGCCGCAAGCCTTCCCGCTGCGCGGTTGGGACGGTAGCCGTTCTCCTTCGCGATCTTCAGGATACGCTCCCTTGTCTCCGGACTGATGACGGCATCTCTCTTGTATGCCCTTGTCACGGTCTTTACCGATACCCCGGCAAGCTTTGCAATTTCCTTGATATTTGCCATTTCCGCCGTCCTCCGTCTGCGTTTTTCATGTACTGTATTATAGTTTATAACATAATCCGCGTTTTGTCAACAAAAATACTCCGAACGGAATATCACGCAGGTGCCGCACAACCAAAAAGCACCGCCAGTCTCCCTTGCGGGGAGAAAAGCAGGTGCTTTTTCAGTAAACAGATTATTAATAAAATATCTATTGAAAGCGGAGACACCGCCGGATTTCAGATCGGTTTTATATAAATATCTATTTATTCAGTGCATCGTTACTTTGCGTAATCGACAGCACGGCTTTCTCTTATGAGATTGATCTTTATCTGCCCGGGGTATTCAAGACTTGACTCGATCTTCTTCACGATCTCGCGGGCGGTGAGGATCATCTGATCGTCGTTGACGACCTCGGGCTTGACCATTACCCTGATCTCGCGTCCTGCCTGGATGGCGAAGGATTTATCCACTCCCGGGAAGGAGTTTGCTATTTCCTCAAGCTTCTGCAGACGCTTGAGATAGTTTTCAAGATCCTCGCGCCTTGCGCCGGGTCTTGCAGCCGATATCGCGTCAGCCGCCTGGATTATCATGGCGACGACTGTCTGCGGTTCGACGTCGTTGTGGTGAGCCTCGATAGCATGGATAACGTCGCGGTTCTCCTTGTACTTTCTTGCAATGTCGATTCCGATCTGGACGTGTGAGCCCTCGACCTCCTGAGTCATTGCCTTTCCGATATCATGAAGAAGCCCAGCGCGCTTTGCAAGAGTGCTGTCTGCACCGATCTCGTCGGCGATTATTCCGGCGATATGCGCGACCTCTATCGAGTGATCAAGCACGTTCTGACCGTAGCTTGTACGGTAACGCAGGCGTCCGAGCAGCTTTACAAGCTCGGGATTGAGCCCGTGAACGCCGGTTTCAAACGTTGCCCGTTCTCCGGACTGCTTGATGACGTTGTCGACCTCCCTGCGCGCCTTTTCAACGGTCTCCTCTATCCTTGTCGGATGGATTCTTCCGTCTGATATCAGTTTTTCAAGAGCCAGCCTTGCGACCTCTCTTCTTACGGGGTCGAAGCAGGAAACGGTTATCGCCTCCGGCGTGTCGTCGATTATAAGATCGACTCCGGTCATGGTCTCGATCGTGCGGATGTTGCGCCCCTCGCGTCCGATAATCCGTCCCTTCATGTCGTCGTTCGGCAGAGCGACAACCGACACCGTTGCCTCGGAAACGTGTTCGGAAGCACAGCGCTGGATCGCCAGTGAAATAATGCTTCGCGCCTTTTTGTCGGCATCTTCCTTCAGCTGAGACTCGATCTCGACGATTTTCATCGCAGCCTCGTGCTTTGCCTCGGTCTCGATGAGGCTGACAAGCTCGGCTTTTGCCTCGTCTCTTGAAAGTCCGGCAACGGCTTCAAGCTTTGCCGCCTGCTCAAGTCTGAGCTGCTCTGTCTTCTCGACAAGCTCGCTCTGTTCCTTGATCTTGCGGTTCAGCGTTTCTTCCTTGCGCTCGTAGCTTTCGATTTTCTTTTCAAGCGTTTCTTCTCTTGCAACGGCTCTGCGTTCAAGCCTTGTGACCTCGTTGCGGCGTTCCTTGATCTCTTTTTCGGATTCCGCCTTGTCGCGCAGGATCTTTTCCTTTGCCTCGATGAGAGCCTCTTTTTTCAGAGTCTCGGCGGTTTTTTCGCCTTCTTCGACAATCTTCTTCGCCTGATCCTCGGCAGAGCCTATCTTTGCCTCGGATATCTTCTTGCGTACGAAGAACCCGGCAAGCGCGCCGATCACAAGCCCGATAATCGCCGGAATGCCGATCATCAGTATTTCTTTCAAAATGATACACCTCCTTGATTACATTATTTATACCGCCACAATAACGGCATATAATATTATTCTAATAACTTTTCGCCCCATTGTCAAGAGTTTCGGAGAAATTGACTCCCGAAAATCGGAATTTTGTGATATTGTACATCACGACGGAGCTGCCTATACGAAATTCAACCGGTTTTACGATAAAGATGTCGCGGACGGAGGATTGAATTCGCAGGGAGAAAAGGATATAATTTTAAGTGAGGAACACTGCGTTTCCTCTATCCGCAACGGTTTATTCCTTTTTAGTTCTTCTTTCTCCCTTCTTTCTTCTCAAGAAAGAAGGCAGGGTTTGGGGCAGCGCCCCAATAATCGTCACCTTTTCCTCCTGAACTCGTCGGGGGTCATGCCTACTTCTTTGCGGAAGGCGGAATAGAAGGTGTTTACCGAGTTGTAACCGACGGCGCGCGAGATCGCGGCTATCGGGTCTTTCGACTGACGCAGGAGCTTTTTGGCGGCATTCACGCGAAGATGGGCGCGGCGGCGCAGGAAGGTCTGACCGTACTGATTCATGATATACCTGTCGATCTGACGGGGGCTGATGAAGAAGCGCTTTGATACCGACTCCGGGGTAATGTCGTTCATGAACTCGTTGTTGAGAGTGTTGTTAACGGAATAAAGTGTGTCGAACGACACGCCGTAAGGCGAATACGGCTTTTTCTCCGTCTCCGGCTTCCGTTCGTGAATAAGCCCGGACTTTTCGCGGAGATTGGCAATTATGCTGTATACTATCTGTACAAAAACCGCCGAAACAAAGCCGTCGGAGATAAGGTCGCCGGGATAATGCAGATTCCGCAGCTGAACGAACAGATCACGAAGCCCCTCGTCAGGCTCTCCGATCGCAATGCCGCCGGAGAAAAGCCTGCGGAAAAGGGAATAAACGTCGTTCCGCAGATACTTTCTGTTGTTCTTTTCGCAGGAAAAGCCGACGCTGATAAGAAAATCGTCGCGGACAAAGACCGTTGAATGCTCAAGGTACGGCGGGATGACCGCGAAGGAATTTTCCGAAAGCGGCAGCTCTCTGTCGGGGACTATAAGGCAGTTCCTGTCGTTGAGCGAAAACAGTATCTCGTAATAGACATGGGTGTGGAGCATTTTTTCCCAGCGCTCACTGTACTTCTGGACAAAGCTCTCCTCGTGGAGAATAAAGTGCAGATCGGCGTTTTCAAGCGATATCGAAAAGATTTCGTTTCCGGAGTTCACGGGCAATCACCTCCGCAGGAATAATAAATACAAGTTAATTATATCACCGGTGCGGTATTCTGTCAACCGTACCGGAATCACGGATACCGTAGAAAGGATCAAAGCATATGGAATTCAGGGGAAAGGTCGCTCTTCTTACCGGAGCGACGGAATGGCTGGGGCGCGACATGGCAAATGCCTTTGCCTCGCACGGGGCGGCTGTCATAGTTACGAGCAGGGTCAGGGACAAAGCCTGCCGCGCGGCAGAAGAGATCTCGGAAAAATACGGCATGCCGGCGCTCGGTATCGGGCTTGACGTAACGCTGCCGGAAAGCGTGGCTGCCGCCGCCGATGAGGCGTACTCGTGGAAGGGAAGGATCGACATCCTTGTCAACAACTCCGGGGGAGGGAGCGGAAAAAGCACCGGAAACCTTTTTGAGCGGAGCTATGAGGCGATCTCCGGGATGATAAACACAAATCTTACCGGGACGGTCTTCATGTGCAAGGCGGTCGGCAGATACATGGCTGAGCAGAAGAGCGGCAGGATTATCAACATCGCCTCGATAGCCGGCATCGTCGGCAGGGACAGAAGGATGTATCACCGCGCCGGAAAGACGGAGCAGCCGGCAGATTACGCGGCGGCAAAGGGCGGTATTATTGCGCTGACCCGCGACCTTGCGGCGGTAATGGCACCGTACGGAGTCAATGTCAACTGCATATCCCCCGGCGGATTTGACAAGGGCGACCTGCCGGAGGAGTTCGTAAGACTCTATTCGGACAGGACACCGCTTGCGAGAATGGGCAGATTCGGGCAGGATATTGCCGGAGCGGCGCTGTTCCTTGCCGGGGACGGCTCGGGGTACATAACCGGGCACAACCTTGTCGTTGACGGAGGTTTTTCGGTATGGCAGTGAAGGATCACAGGGTTCTTGTCGCCGGGTGCGGCTCGATCGGAAAAAGGCACGCCGCGTGCCTTTACGACATCGGGATAAGGCAGTTCGTGTTCTTCGACCCCGACCCGGAAAGAAGCCGGGAGCTTGCCGCGACATACGGCGGCACGACGGTCGCGGAGTATGAGGAGGGGCTTGAGACAGATACGGATTCGGTATATCTGCTCTCTCCGACAAGGCTGCACATTCCGCAGGCGGTCGCGGCGGTTGAGCACGGAAAGCACGTCTTCACGGAAAAGCCGCTTTCGGATTCACCCGACGGTGCCGCGGAGCTTGAGAGGCTTGCGGCGGAGAGAGGACGGACGGTTGCCGTCGGCTTCTGCTTCCGTTTTCATGACGGCGTGAGACGACTGATAAAGACCGTGCGTTCCGGGGAGATCGGCAGGACAGTGTCTGTCCGTGCGATGATGGGGGAGCATTTCCCCGATGTGCGTCCCGATTATCTGTCTACCTATTATGTGAAATATTCCGGGGCGTTCGAGCTGGTTCACGACCTTGATCTTGCAATGTATATTGCAGGGGCAGAGCCGGAGGAGTATCACGGCATATGCGGCTCGTATTCCGGTCTCGGCTTTGAGTCGCCGGACACGGTCGAGCTTATCCTGCGCTTCCCGGAGTGCTCTGCGAGCGTTCATCTTGACTTTTTCCAGTCGCCGAGAACAAGGACTCTTTCGGTTCTCGGGACAGAGGGACAGGCGGTTCTTGAATTCCCGTCGTGGGATGAATACACCCTCCGTACATACGGCAGAAAAAGCAGGGAATGGAAGACGGAGACCGGAAAAACCGAAAGAAACGATATGTTCAGAGCTGAATCAGAGAACTTTTTTGCCGCGATCGAAGGGCGCGAAGCGGTTATGTGCCCGATATCGGAGGCAGTGAAGTCGCTGAAGGTGACATACGGAGTGCAGAACGGCTGTTCTCCGACAGCTCATTAAATAAGGGATAAACGGCCGACCCGGCAGAGCCCCGGGCGGTATTTCCCAAAAACTCAAACTCAGCGGAGAAAAACAAAAAATGAAAGAAAAGACCTTTACCGGGATATTCCCGGCACTTCTCACCCCGTTTGACGGAAACGGGAACGTCAACAGAAAGGCGCTTGCGGAGCTTGTCAGGTACAACATCGGCAAGGGCGTGTCCGGCTTTTATGTCGGAGGAAGCACAGCCGAGGCTTTTCTGCTGACCGACGGCGAAAGGAATACGGTATACGAGACCGTTGCGGAAGCAGCCGGCGGGAAGGTGACGCTTATTGCCCATGTCGGAACAATTTCGACCGACGCGGCGATCAGATTTGCAAAGACCGCACAGAGCCTCGGCTACGACGCGATTTCGGCAATATCACCGTTCTACTACAAATTCAGCTTTGAGCAGATAAAGAAGCATTACTACACGATCGTTGACTCGGTGGATATGCCGATGCTCATCTACAATTTCCCGAATTTCTCCGGGGTCAATCTCACAGTCCCGCAGGTTTCGGAATTCTTCTGCGACAGCCGGTTTATCGGAATAAAGCATACCTCGAACGACTTCTTTGCGCTTGAGGAGTTCAAGAAAAACTTCCCCGACAGGCTTGTCTACAACGGCTTTGACGAGATGTTCCTCTCCGGCATTTCGATGGGCGCCGACGGAGGTATCGGAAGCACGTACAACTTCATGGCCGAAAAGTACATAGACATCATGAGGCTCTATCACGCGGGAGACATGGCGGGCGCGCTTGAGGTTCAGAGAGAGGCGAACCGCATTCTTACGATCCTCTGCAAATACGGCATCATGGAGACGGAGAAGGAAATACTCTGCCAGCTCGGATTTGATTTCGGAAAGGCGAGAATGCCGTTCTCGGAGCTTGACGACGCGGTAAAGGCAGAGCTGAAGAGAGAGATAACCGACAGACTCTGAAAGGCGGATATATGGAATTCACCTCAAAACTCATGTGGGAGCCGGGAGAAAGATACACGAATCACCGCATTCCCGGCATGACCGTTACGGAAAAGGGAACCGTGCTTGCGTATTGCGAGGCAAGGACGGCTGCCGGCGACTGGGCACTTATGGACATTCTTCTCTTCCGCTCGGAGGACGGGGGAGAGACCTTCGGTGAGCCGGTCGTCATGGCTGCCGGAACAAAGGAACACCGGACGGTCAACAATCCTGTGGCTGTTCAGAACGCGGACGGAAGAATACTGTTCCTGTGGTGCGAGGATTACTCGGTGAACGGCGGCAGGGTGCTTGTCCGTCACAGCGATGACGACGGGCTGACATGGAGTGAGCCGGAGGATATCACTGCAGCGACGCTTCCGGAGTACCGCAATGCCTTTGCCCTCGGACCGGGGCACGGGATCATGACCGGCGGCACGCTTATAATCCCGGTGTGGATGGTGCCGAAGCGGTATGAGGCAAAGCTGACCGCGCATATGCCGTCGGAGATATCAACGCTTTACAGCACGGACGGCGGCGAAAGCTGGCAGACCGGCGAGATCCTCGGCATGACCGACAGGATCGTAAACCCGAACGAGACCGAGGCTGCGGTTACCTCGGACGGTCAGGTATTCCTGTCGATACGCCACCAGAGTATGCAGAGAGTAAAGGCATACTCCGCGACCGGGTATTCCGGATGGTATGATTATTCGCCGGATTACAGTCTCAATGACCCGCAGTGCTTCGGTGCTGTTGTTTCGGCTGAGGAGAACGGCAGGCACGTCCTGTATCTTGCAAATTGCGACTCAAAAGAACGCCGGTCGGGTGTGACGCTGAAAAAAAGCACCGACGACGGCAGAACATGGGAGACAGTTCACGTCATTGACCCGGACCGCGGCGGTTATGTCGAGCTTGCATACGACAAGACCCGCGGATGCCTTTACTGCCTGTATGAGGAGAACTACGGCGAAAGGGTTTATTTCGTGAGGGCTGTTGAGGGATGACGTCTTCTTTCTTTGAAAGAAAGAAGCAAAGAAGCGTACTGGGAAAGATTTTTAATTGGTGGTATAAATCTGAGACAGGTGTAAAAGGTGAAGAAAAGCGCGGCGTAATCGTGCCGCGCGATAGCTGAACGAGCGTTTTTGTCCCGAATGCAGAAACGTTTTCCGCTGTGCACAACATCTCTGTTGGCTACCGCCCCCAGCTTGCCCGTTCCTTGGGGGGTCTCGGGGGGCGGAGCCGCATTGAGCCCCGGTTTTTAAATTAATCTCTGTTCGCAGCAGCAACACGGGGCTCACTCAGCGGCGCAGCCCCCTGAGCGTGCTTTCTTGGCAAAGCCGTTCTTTGCACGAGCAAAGAATGGCGTAAACCTCGGCGATGCAGTCGTGAAATCTCTGTCAGCAAAGCGAATGTAACATTTGCCGAAACAAACGCGCTGTCGCGCTACACCTCATCTGTCGGCTCTGCCGACACCTTCCCCTCGAAGGGGAAGGCTATAAAAATAACCATAATCAAATCAAGAAAGGAACCAAAAAAATGAAAAAACTGATTTCTCTGCTCCTTGCCGTTATGTTCGTTATCGGAATAACGGTATCGTGCTCGAAGCCGGGCGGGAAGCCGGACAACAGCAACAACACCGGCGATTCCCTGACGGAAACCGACGATGGGCTTTATCATGCCAACGTTCCGAAGGTCAACTACGACGGTGCCGATTTCATAATCATGTGCCGTTCGCGCGACAGCTCATGGAATGAGCGCGCCGTGTTCGGCGAAAAGGACGACGCGACCGTTCTCGGTGCGACAACGTGGTACCGGAACGAAAAGGTTTCCGATATGCTCGGCATCACTCTGAAATTCGAGGAGATCAATACCACAGTCACAAAGGGCACTTTTTACAATCTCGTTCTTGAAAATTCGCGCTCACAGGATTATATCTGCGATATCTGCGTTCAGGGGGTTTACGATGCGATGAACCTCATCACGACGGGGATAATCGAAAATCTTGACAACATCGACGCGATTGACCTATCCCAGCCGTGGTGGAGCCAGAAGCTGAACGCAAGTATCAGGATCGCCAACAAGCAGTTCTTTGCAATAAACGATATGCTGCTCAACGACAAGCTTGACACATATGCGCTCTTCTTCAACAAGGAGCTTTTTGCCAACAACGGTCTTGCCGAGCCTTATGCGCTTGTCGAGAGCGGCGATTGGACGATTGATGAGCTGAAAAAGCTGATAACCGATTTCGGCTACGACCTCAACAGGAACGGGAAGAAGGATATTGAGGATCAGTTCGGCATGGCATACCAGAGGGTCGACAACTTCTTCACCGGCTTCGGGATCTTCGGCGCGTCACTTGACAGCGACGGAATGCCGTATATGAACGGATTCTCGGAAAAAGTTCAGGACGGATACGACAAGATGTACGCGCTCCGCAACAATTATACATGGAATGAGTGGGGATATTGGGACGACGGTCATGCTGACGATGCGCTTACCACCTATCTCAGGCTCTATCCCAACTGCCTGTTCGTCTGCGGTCCGCTTTCGCATTATCTTGACGTCATCCCGCGGGTCGAAAACACGATCGGCGTTGTTCCGAATCCGAAGCTGACCTCATCGCAGGAGGAATATTACGGCCGCGCCGGTGTTTCGGGCTGCACCGCGATTACGATCCTCAACTCCACTCCCGACAAGGAACGCGCGGGGATCGTTGCCGAGGTGCTCGGTGCGGAGGCTAAGAACATTACCTCTCCGGCGTTCTACAAGACGCTTCTTACCGACCGTTATGCGCAGGACGAGGAGTCAAAGAAGATGATATCGCTGATAATTGACAGCGAGATGATCGACCTTGACAGCGTGTTCATGTGGGGCTACATGGGCAGAAAGATGGAGGAAAACATCCGCGACCGCAATCCCGCGGTGTCGTCGCTCTATGCGTCCATGCTCCCGAAAGCCAATGAGGCACTTCAGAAGACGCTTGACGCGATTCTTGACTATTGATTTACCGACTGACAACCGAAACAATCCGGGAAACCGGATAATATAAAAAACCGAAAGGAAAAAAACCATGAAAAAGCTGATATCTGCAATAATGGCTGCACTGACGCTGTCGCTCTGTCTCTGTGCGCCGACGTCCGCTGCCGACCCCAAACCCACAAACGTGAAAAAATGGGACTACATCGAGAATTTCGACAAAATGCCGGGCAGTATTGTTTTCAACAAGGCAAACAAGCCGTGTCAGGCAGAAGATATAAGCACTTCTGTCGAGTCGGGACATCTTGTGATGAAGAATTCCGAGGCTGTCGAGTACGCGGTGAAGCTGTTCGACGACAAGGTCGTGAAGTGCGACAATTACATCATTGAGGTGAAATACAAGCTGACGGCGACCGCTGCCGCGAACACTGCGTTTCAGGTGTTCGGATATCTCTCGAACGGCTTCCGCATTCATTCCCAGATCGGGAAGGACCTTATCCGACTGAGAAAGCCGGACGGCACCTTTGAGGAAACCAAGGGCGCCACCCCGCAGGATGGGGAATATCACACCCTCCGATACGAGGTTAAGGCAGGCGAAGGCAAGGCAACCGGCTCCGTGTTCCTTGACGGGAAGCATATGGTCACCTGCGATCTTCAGGCGAACGGCACAAAGGACGCATTTGTTCAGATCGTCACAAAGGCAAACAAGGCCGGAGAGGAGGGAGTTCTCTCAATCGATTATGTAAAGGTAAAGAAGATCGTCCCGGAGCAGCACATTGTTCCCGAGTGGAGCTTTGAGGAGACCTTTGACGGTGCGATCGATTCTCTTACCGGCTGGAATCTTCCGGCTGAGGAGGGCAGGAGCGCCGAGATTTCCGACGGAATTCTTGTCATAAAGAACAGCAAAAAGGGCGAGGTCGTTATCAACATTCAGAATGAGAAAATTGCCAAGACCGGTTCGTTTGCGCTTGAGATGAAGGCGCGTCCGACCTTTACTCCCACTGCCGGTTCGCGTGTTTCACTTATCTCCTTCATGGGAGAGGGCTTCAGGATACATTCGCAGATAAAGGAAGGCATTGTTTCCACTCAGAACACGGACAGCTGGTCTTCCGGCAATTTTGCGAATAACGACGGAAAGTTTCATCTCTACCGCTATGAGGTGACTATCGCCGGCGGAAAGGCTGTCTGCAACGTTTTTGTCGACGGCGAGTATCTCTTTACCTCCGAAATGAACCCGAACGACGGCAATTCCATTCACAAGCTGGTTCTCAACACTCCGGCTGACGGAGAGGAGGCAAAGCTTGAGGTGGATTACATCCGCTCTGCCGCTGTTGACTTCTCAAAGCTGAAGACCGGCGCTCAGCCTGAGCCGGGCAAGCCCCTTCCGCCTGCTCCCGACACCGGTTCCGCCGTACTTGCGGTCTCCGTTATCGCAGTCGCAGCTGCGGGGGTTCTGATTGGAACGAAGAAGAGGAGAAACGACTACTTTCTGTGCAGTTAATCCCGAAGGGATTTACTGCTGAAGAACAGTAGCAAAGAAGCGTACTGGAAAAAGAATATAATAATCGAGAGGTTTTCCCGTATCTTATGTTGAAAAGCACTTGCGGTTTTTTCAGTGGGAAAGCTGACGATATTGTACTTTATGAAAGGATGAAATGAAAATGAAAAAATCTACTCCCGTAATTATTGCGCTGGCGCTGATGATGGTGCTTGCTTCCTGCAAGACTCCGTCCGAAAATCCGGCATCCTCGAGTGGGAACAAGCCCGAGGGGTCGGACTCTGTCGTGACCACTGTGCCCGGCGGGGACAGCACGACGACTCCCTCCACGCCCGAGCCTGATTATCTTCAGTTTGCGGTCACCGAGGGTGACTTCGGCGATCTTTTCCGCGACGAGGGCAAATGGGAAGGCGAGAGAAGCGTCAAGGATCAGATTATGAGTGTCACGAACTCCGCTTCCGACGAAAAAGCCGTCACATGGGCGGGTGTCTGTGCGGGGAAATCGTTTGAGTACGAGACAAAGCTGAGGGTGAACTCCTTTGCCGGCTCCTGCGTCAACATTCTGCTTGACACCGAGACAAATCTGCTTTCCGCGTCGGTATATGCCGACAAAATAACCGTCAACAACGGCGGAAGCAGTGCCGACATTGCGTTTGCCGCGGGTTCCGACTGGCACATTTACCGTTTCTCCGTAACCGACAACAAGGCAAAGCTCTGGATCGACGGAGAGCTTAAGGGTGAGTTCACGCTTCCGGAGAACAAGTCGGGTGGCCTTCTGTCCTTCTCGGGCAAATCAGCCGACGGTTCGGCGCTCTCCTATGACGTGAACTATGTCAAGCTGAAGACCACCGACGAAAGCTGGCAGCGTCCCGAGGCGAGAATGACCGAAGTGACCTCGTGGACATACGAGGAGAACTTTGACGGCGATACGATTCCGGCAGGATGGGAAAAGGAAAATTCCGGCGTTGACGGTGAGGCTTCGGTAAAGGACGGCTGTTTTGTACTCAGCACTTCAAACAAGGGCGAGTACATCTGGTCGATAAGGAACGATCCGAGGATCACGAAGTGCAATTCCTATGTTTACGAGCTGAAGCTGAAGGCTGATTTCTGCGCGGCGGGAAACTCCCGTGTATCAATATTCAACTTCATGGGCAACGGATGGAGAATCCATTCGCAGTTCAAGGAGACATCGGTCAACATGCAGGTCTCTGTTGCTGCCGGAAAGGGCTGGATCACCGGTCCGCTTGAGGCAAACGACGGCAACTTCCACACTGTCCGCTATGAGGTGAAGATCACCGACGCGGGCGCGGAGTGCAGAGTGTTTCTTGACGGCGTTTACTCCTACTCCTGCGACATGAATGACAACAACTCCCCCGCGCTTCTCAAGGTGCTTGTTGCCTCGACCGAAGACGGCGATCCGATCACCGCATACATCGACTATATAAAGGTCGCTGTTCTCGACTGAAACAGATAACCGGGCAACCGGGCAGCGCGGACACCGGAAAAAAACGGCGTCCGCGCTGATTCCCTCACGAACGGAGAGAAAATGAAAAAAACGAAAAGAATGATACCGTTTCTTCTTGCCGCCGCGATGCTGCTTTCTGCCTGCGGCGGGGGCGGGAACGGAAAAGAAACAACGGGAGATGATAACACCGTGACAACTACACCCGGAACCGAAGAGCCGAAGGAGACCGTCGATCCGAAGGCTGATCTTGACCTTGACACAAAGGCCGACGGCGCGGACGGGACGTTTTACGATGCGTTTCCGACCGGGGACGCAAAGTGGGCAGTAAACGGCAACGGCGGGACTGTATCCGCGAAGGACGGGGCTATGACCGTCAGAATAAAGACCTACGGCAGCGATACTCCGGTGGAGCGGAAGGGCTTTCTGCCGCTTGACGACCGGTTTGAGATATCGTTCCGCCTTAAGATTATTTCCGGCGGACGGCACATCGGGTTTGTGCATGAATTCGGCGGCTCGCGGATATTCATGTACATCTATCCCGATTCGATATTCCTCAGGGGGGCTGACGGAGCGGTATACGACGACCTTCCGCTTGACATCGGGAATGAATGGCACGAATACCGCATGGTCTCCGACGGGGAGAACGTGCATTATTATGTTGACGGGAAATATGTCGTTTCGGCAGCGCCCCAGAACGGATCGTATTCCGGAAAGATGCGCTTTTTTGCCTCGCCGATTGCCGGGACGGACACGGAATTTCTTGTCGATTATGTGAGATACTCGTCGCTGAAGGGCAGGATATCGATAAGCGACATTGAAAACGGCGCGGAATACCCAGACTCCGCAAGACTGTCGCTTTCGGTGAATGTTGACCGCGACATTCCGGCAGGAGAGGTTGTTTACCGTGCGAACGGCGTTAAGATCGGCTCGTCGGACAGGAAAAACATCGGATATCCCTTTGACTGGGAGAACATAAAGCCGGGCAAATATTATATCACCGCGGAGCTCGGAGAAAATGTGTCATATCCGGTAGCGGTGACGTTAGGAAAACCGGAAGCGGTATCCGTCGGGACTGCGGAGGGCGTAACAAGCACCTCCGACAGGCTGTACGGCAGCTATGAGATCGCGTTTGACGTGAAGGGCGACGGAAAGCTGACATCTGACAGCGGCATGAACCGCATGGAGCTTGCTTTTTCCGGCGGAGAGGTAACGCTTCCCGACGGGAGCAGGACTGCGGCGGGCGACGGAAATTACATTCTGCTTGCCGACGGCGAGACCGGATGGCTCTATCGCGGAGGAAGGCTTATTGCCGGGTTTGTCTGCCCGATATCCTCCGGGAAAGCCGGGGTCACATATGACGGCGGGGTATCCGGGGTATCGGTGCGCGGGTTCAACCCGACATATTACACTCCCGCCGGCGGGTACACGGCACTTGATTCCTTCGGGAAGAGCTGGGTGCTCTCGGTCATGACCGATGCGGGAAAGGATTCCTCGGTGATACTCTCCGACGGATTTTACAAGTGCCGTCTTACGGTTTCCGGAGGGAAGCTGTACGGCGGGGATGCTCCGAAAAACAAAGCGGAGCTCCGTGAGCTTGCGGTCCTTCCTGCGGGAAAGAACGTGCTTGAGGTACGGTGCGTAAACGGCATTGCGCTTATATACTCCGGCGGGAAGTGGCTCGGTTCGCTCCGTCTGCCGGCGACTGCGGAAAGACCGTATGCGGAGATATCCGGGGCTGAGTGCGAGATACGCGGGTATGCCGACAGATATTATCTTGACCTTGACTTTGTCACGGAGGATTATAAGGATTATCTGACCTTTACCGGCAGCTGCGGCGCGGAAAATGGCAGGCTGTCGCTTACTGACTGCACGGTCGTCGGGACGCAGTTTGCGAGATTCTGTGATTTCACGGTGAAAGCCGATCTCGGCGGCAAAAAGACCGGGGGCTTCTGGCTCCTGTCCGGCTGGTCGGAGCTTTACGGCGTGCGCGGAGGGTATGATCTGTCGTCCGGGAAGTATTCGCTGTATCTTGACGGGAAGCTACTTGCCTCCGTTACCGGAGACGCGCCTGCCGCCGAAACCGAAATGACGCTTTCGGTTTCGGAGAACGGCATAACACTGTCGGTTGACGGAAAAGCGGTGCTTCATGACGACGCTGTCCCGACGAAATGGGGCGCGTGCGGAGTGAAGGTCGACGGTGAGGCGGCAGTTACATCGATGTCCTACCGCGGAGACGGTTTCCCGCAGGCGTCGAGGTTCTTCACAGACCGGGGAAAATCCGAATACCCCGACATTGTGGAACTTGAGGGCGGCAGGCTGCTCATGACCGAGGAGGGTTATGCACTTTATTCCGACGACGGCGGCACAACGTGGGAAAAGCTCTCCGGGGACACCTTCGGAAAGAACTCCATCGTGCTTTCAAGCGGCAGGCTCCTTACTGTCAAGCGCTCAAATGTCAGCGCGGAGAGCATGACGATCGACCTCGCTTATCTCTCCGATGACGGCGGTAAGACATTTAAGGGTCCCTTCCAGCTTCAGGGCAAAGCAAGCTACCGGATCGCGATGAACTGTAAGCTGACTCAGGCCGAAAGCGGGCGCGTATTCTTTGTCACCGGAGAATCGGGACACGGAGTGGAACACGCGGCGGTCATGGGCATATACTATTCCGACAACGACGGAATGACGTGGAAGAAGATAGAGACCGAGATAAATTACGAAACGACCGGAATGAACCTTCAGGAGGGAGTCATCGTCGATCTCGGGAACGGAACTCTCAGGTTCTATGCAAGAAGCGACCGCGGATTCCTTTACTATTCGGATTCCACTGACAACGGAATGACATTTGACACCGATTTCCGTCCCGCACCGTTTGCGGCGGTCTGCTCCGCATTCAATGTCGAGCGCGACAGGAAGACAGGGGAGCTTTTCATGGCGTGGGAGTACAACTGCACCAACGACCACGGTCAGATACAGTTTCCGAGAACAAGGGTCGCTCTTGCAGTCAGCCGCGACAAGGGTCAAAGCTGGGAATATCTCGCGGACGTCGACGATTACAGCAATGCCGCCGCCATCTATCACTTCAACATCGGTGTGAACGTGACAGAAAAGTACGTTTTCGTGACGGTGATACGCGCCGTCCCGGAGGGCAGATCGTGGGTCAATCACGGGTATATCATGAGATACGAACGGGCAAAACTGACAGCACTGCCGCGGTTCACGCCGCTTCATTCGCTGACTGCCGGAACCTTCCGCTCGGATTACTATTCCGAGGTGCTCGGCAATTCGGTTATCGCGCGCGACGGAGTGATCTCCGCGGGAGAAAAGCGGTATGACGGCGGGAAATTCGAGGGGGACAGAACGCTTATCCCGCTTGAATATATTGCCGATCTGATAAAGGGCGAGTATGCCGGAGGGAAAATCACCCTCGGTTCTTCGGTGTGGAAATTCACCGAAGGCGCGGATTTCTGCGGAGATATCGGAATGCAGGACAAAGCCGCGATGTCGGGAGGCAAGCTGTCGATAACCGTCCGCGATGCCGCCGCGATCTTCGGTTTGTCGGTCGAGGTGACTGATGCGTATGCCGCGATATTTGCCGCGCCTTACGGAGCCGGTTTCGGCGGGGTTATCGGGGAGTAATTCCGGCTTCCCTTTTGGGAATCGCTGATTAATTCGGCAGCGCATCTCCGGCGCATCTTTTCCCGTCTGCTTCCGGTCGAAAAAACCGCCGTACGTCAAGTACCGCCGGTGTTTTTCGTCGTCGCATACGAAAAAATCTGCACCGAATCTGCACCACCTCATTTAATCATCGCTTCCTTTGAGGGCTGCGAAGCAGGGCGCGGTAATGAATCGGTCTCCGGGGGAGACCGAGAACCGCGCCTGCCTGAGCCGCAGCGAGACAGCTCCGCCGCAGGCGGTGATGAGGTGTAGGTTTCGCTTGCGAAACCGTTCCCTGATGAGAGAATATAACTTTATGTTTCATGACGCGCTGACGCGCTACACCTCATCCGTCAGGAAGTTCCGCAAGCGGAGCTTCCTGACACCTTCCCCTCAAAGGGGAAGGCTGCGTCGGTGCTGTCGTGAAATCTCCGTCACCCCCGAAAAAACAATTTATTCAAAAACAAAAGGAACAGATTATTCACACATGAACCGTGAGACAAAAATCAATTCGGGATGGCGATTTTCTCTTACCGAGCCGCCAATCACTGCGAGGTACAGAGCTCGCTTCAATGTTTATGCCGCGACGAGAGCCGGGGCGAGGTGTCCGGCTTCGGTGTCCGGATATGACGACTCGAAATGGAAGCCGGTCGATATTCCGCATGACTGGCTGCCCTCCATGCCTTATGAGGAGGGGGAGCTTCAGTTTCAGGGCGGAATGAAGCGCGGACACGGGTGGTACCGGAAGGAGTTTACTCTTCCTGCGGAGACGGAGGGGAAAAACATTCTTCTTCGCTTTGAAGGTATCGCCGGAAATTCGGAGATATACGTAAACGGGTTTCTGATAAAGCGCAATTTCAGCAGTTTCAACGAGATAACCGCGGACATCACCGATATTGCTGTCCCGGGAGAGAAAAACGCAGTCGCGGTATATGTTGACCGGAGCGATATCGAAAAATGGGCATATGAGGGAGCGGGAATTTACCGTCATGTGAAGCTGATAATAAAGGATCCGGTCCACCTTGCCGAGAACGGGATATTTCCCCATGCCGAGCCTTCAGACAATAACGGATGGAAGACCGGTGTTGAGGTGACGGTTGAAAATTCCGGGTATGACGACGCGGATTTTACTGCGGTGCTGCGGATAACGTCGCCTGACGGGGAGGAGATACTGACCTCGGAGACCTCCGGGACTGTTTCCGCGTGCGGGAGATGTACTGTTACGTTTGAGGAGACCGTGGAGCATCCGGCGCTGTGGGACACCGAAAACCCGGCGCTTTACCGTGTGACGGTCGAGATACTGTCCGGGGCTTCGTCAGATCTTGATATCGCGCCGCTGGGGTTCCGTTATTTTCATGCCGATCCCGACAGGGGGTTCTTCCTCAACGGCAGGCCACTGAAGCTGCGCGGGGTATGCGCTCATCAGGATCACGCGGGGATCGGAGTGGCGCTGCCGGATTCGGTGATCCGCTACCGGATGGGGCTGATAAAGGAGATGGGGTGCAACGCCTTCAGGTGCTCGCATCACACCCAGTCGCGCGTGCTTCTTGACTGGTGCGACGAAAACGGCATTGTCGTGATAGACGAAAACCGCGAATTCAGCACCTCGGAGACTGCGGTCGGGTATCTGCGCGAACAGATAATCCGCGACCGGGTGCATCCGTCGGTCATGTTCTATGCGGTTTTCAACGAGGAGCCGATTGCCGCGGAGAGAGCCGGGAGAAGGATATACGACCGGCTTGCGGAGGTGATAAGAAGCCTTGACGGAACGCGGCTGCTTACCGGAGCAATGAACAACGGGACCGTATTCGGTGAGGAGGGCGTCGGGGCTGTGCTTGATGTGACCGGGTTCAACTATTGTCTTGACGGATTTCCGGAATTTCACCGTCTGCACCCCGAGTGTCCGATAATGGGAATAGAGGATGCCGCGCCGTTCTCGACGAGGGGACAGTATGTCAGCGATTTTGAGCGCCGGCTCGTCGCCTGTGACGACAGCGTTCACAAGGAGGCTTTCACTACGATACGCGAGGCGATGACGGTCACGGAAAAGAACGACTGGATCTGCGGGACGTTTATCTGGAGCGCGTTCGACTACCGCGGAGAGGCGCATCTTAACAGTCTTCCCGGCGGGAAGAGCTATCCCGGGTGGCCGGCGGTCATTGCGCAGTACGGGCTTATGGATCTCTGCGGATTCCCGAAGGGCGGGTACTGGTTCTACCGCGCGTTTACCGACAAAAAGCCGTTCTGCCGGATAATCGGCGACTGGAACGGCATACCCGGTGAGAAAAAGCGGATCGTTACCGTTACGAACTGCGATGAGATCGCCGTTTATCTGAACGGGGAGCTTATCGGACGGAGGGAGAACGACATTTTCGTTCAGAACGAATGGGAGATACCGTTTGAGGCGGGAGAGCTTGTCTGCGTCGGATTTTCGGACGGGAAAGAGGTTTGCAGAAGCAACGTTTTCACCTTCCTTGCTCCGGAAAAGATAGTGCTTGAGCCGCAGAAGGCATATTTCGACGATGACGAGGACGCATTTGCAGTGACGGTCAGTGCTGTCGACAGGAACGGTCATCCGGTTCTTTCGGCGGACAATCACGTTGTTTTCTCGGTGACCGGCGGAAAGATTCTCGGCTGCGGGAACGGCAATCCCACGAGCCACGAGTCCGACGTTCTTCCGGAGAGAAATCTCTTCTGCGGGCTTTGCACGGTAATTGTCGCTCCTCTGCCCGGATCGGAAAGGATAACGCTTAAGGCTGAGGCGAAGGCGCTCATCGGAGATGTGGCTGTTATCGGAAGAAACGGCTGACGGAAGAAACGGATAATACATTTGTGCGACGGGAGGTTTTCCGGGGCTGCACAGAAAACGCAGTGCGCTCCTTCGACAGCGCACTGCGTTTTTGAATCCTGCATGGCGGCGGGGCAGAAAACAGAATTTTTCGGCAGATTTTTGACCGGATCACAGATCAGCCGAAAAAATCATTCTGATATCCGGGTTGACAATCATCGAAAAAAACTGTAAAATTCAGTTACAGCCATGAATAAGGAGGCGCGTTATGAATATGCCGTCTGAAATCGGGGAGAAGCTGCTGTCAGCAAAAAACAACCCTGCGGAATATATAAGTGTTCCGTCGCCCGAGCCGGGGATCGGCGCGATTGAGATCACCGGGGAGAAGTGCGGCGGGAAGGACACGAAAATATTTGCGTACATCGGCATTCCGGAGCATGAGCCGGGAGAAAAGGTTCCGGGAATTGTCCTTGTTCACGGAGGCGGAGGACACGCGTTTCCGGGATGGGTGAGGATGTGGAACGACCGCGGTTACGCGGCGGTCGCAATGGACAACACCGGGTATTTCCCTTCGGAAAACGGCTGGGTCAGGCGCGGGGATTCGATACCCGACAACGACGGAGTGACGACCTCGTCCGGGGAAGCCGATGAAATGTGGATGTATCATGCGGTGATATCGGCGGCGCTTTGCGGAAGCATTCTGCGGTCGCTGCCGGACGTTGACGCGGAGAGGGTCGGGATCACCGGCATATCGTGGGGAGGGGTCATAACCTCGATCCTTATCGGATACGACCCGCGTTTTGCGTTTGCCGTGCCGGTTTACGGCTCGGGATTTCTCGGAGATGCTCCCGGGAATATCGGGCGCGCGTTCAGACTGCCCGACACGCGGAAGATATGGCTTGCCGAGGAGCGGTTTGAAAACGTGAAAATGCCGGTTCTGTGGCTTCAGTGGAACGACGACAACTGCTTTTCGCTGAAAAGCGGGTGGGAAAGCTATCTTGCCACGCGCGGCGGGAATGACATGACGCGGTATTCGGCGGTTGACGGGATGATGCACTCACATTCGCACGGCTGGGCGCCGGAGGTGATCGGAATGTTCGCCGATTCGGTGACAAAGGGCGCGCCGGTGATGCCGGAGATAACATCTTTTTCGTTGTCGGACGGCAGAATCTCGGCTGAGGTGTCGGAAAACGGAGGGAAAATCACCGGAGCGCGGCTGTTTTACCTGACCGTGCCGATGACGAGAAGCGTTCACGAAAAGTATGGATACACCGGCGATTTCATGGATCAGACGTGGAACGTCACCGGTGCTGAAATATCCGGGAGCAGCATAGATTTGCCCCTGCCGGAGTCCGTCTGCGAAATGTATCTTGAGGTCGGCTTCACAATAAACGGAAAACCCGGCGTAGTATGCCGGTATTGCGGCTGAGATTTTTCTCGGAAAGGGAGAATATGAACTTCAGAACAGAAAAAATATCGGTTTCGGGAAATTACGGGAACTGCCCGGTGATCGACCCGGAGAATCCGTCGTTTTCGTGGGCGTGTACCCATGGCGGCGCGGATCAGTATCAGACGGCGTTCCGCGTGACGGTTTCATCCGGCGGGGACGTGATACACGACAGCGGATGGCAGACCGGAAGGAAGCAGAGGTACACCCTTCCGCTGCGGAGAGCCGATGCTGAACGCGATCGAGGAAAACTGCCTCCGCACCGAGCGCGACAACATACACGGCATTGCCACCGACTGCCCTCAGAGAGACGAGCGCATGGGCTGGCTGAACGACGCGACCGTCAGGTTTGAGGAAATGCCTTATCATTTCGATATCGGAAGCCTGTTCCCGAAGATCGCCGACGATATCGCCGCCGAACAGGGAGAGGAGGGAGAGATCACCGACACCGCACCGTTCATTTTCGGCGGCAGACCCGCCTGCCCGGTGTGCAGCTCATATCTTATAACCGCAAAGGAAACCTACCTCCATTCCGGCGACGACAGCGTCATAAGAAAGCACTACTCCGGCTTTGCAAAGTGGGACGGCTATCTTGAAAGCCGGTCGGATAACGGGATCCTGACATACTGTAACTGGGGCGACTGGGCATCTCCCTCCGACTGCTGCGGAGACGTGCGGGATTATGACACGGTAACCGATGTCCTTCCGAGAAAAACCGACACGGATATCGAATTCCCGCGCTCGTCGATAACCACCGGACTGTATATGGCGACCGGATACCGGTATTATAACCTTGTCACCCTTGCGTTCTTCGCCTCTGTCCTCGGAAAAGAGGACGACAGGAAAATGTGGCTTGAAAAGGCGGAATACGTTAAAAGCGCATTCCTTGAAAGATGGTACGACCCGGAAACCGGCAGGCTGGCGACCGGCTCGCAGGCGTGCCAGACCCTTGCGCTGTGGCTCGGAATACTCCCGGAGGACGGGAAGAGAAAGGCCTTTGACCTGCTTGTCCGAGGAATAGCCGATGCCGGAATGCGTCTGACGACCGGGAACCTCTGCTCGCGCTATATATTCGATGTCCTTACCGATTCCGGCAGAACCGATATAGCGTGGGAGCTGATGACGAGGAGAGAATATCCGTCGATCGGCTTCATGATAAGAAACGGCGCCACCACCGTGTGGGAGCGGTTCGAGCTTAAGGAAAACAAGCAGATGAATTCCCATAACCACCCGATGTATGCGGCGGTCTCATATTGGTTCTATCACGGTCTTTCCGGCATCGCACCCGTGGCTCCCGGATTTGAGAGATTCACCGTAAAGCCGGTGTTCCCGGGACAGCTCCTTTACTGTGAGTGCAGAGTGGAAACACCGCACGGGAGCATCGTCCTCCGCTGGCACAGAACGGAAGGCGGAATCTCAATGCTCCTTTCGGTACCCTTCGGCACAGAGGCGGAGGTCACCTTCGACGGAAAAACAACCACCGTCGGCTCCGGAACGAGAGTATTTGAAAAGAAATAACGAAGAATATTATCCCCTAATTAAAATTTCTTTTATTCTTCTTTCCCCTCTTTCTTCTCAAGAAAGAGGCGGGGTTTGGGGCAGCGCCCCAAAAAAATATTTAATTTTCAATATCCCCATGAGGAAATCCCCCTCCGGAAGCTACTAATCAGTGAAAAAAAGAAAGGAGAGCCGCAATGGACAACGGAGAAAGCAGCCTGCGACGGTATATGGACGGCGATAACGAGGCATTCGGCGAGATCGTTGAGACATATTACCGCGGGCTTGTGATGTTCGCAATGCGCTACGTGGGCGACGAGCCGGAAGCGGAGAATATCGCCTCAGACGCTCTTTTCGAGCTGATGATAAAGCCGGAGAGATATAAATTCCGCAGCTCGCTGAAAAGCTACCTTTTCGCAATCGCGCGCAACAAGGCGGTCGGATTCCTGCGTAAGGCACACCGGACGGTCGGACTTCCGGATATAACCGGGCTCGAATCGGACGAACCGACACCGGAGGAAGTCGCGATCGACGAAGACGAAAAAAAGCGCCTCCGCGAAGCCGTTGACCTGCTCCCCCGGGATATGCGGGAGGCGGTCGGTCTGGTGATATGCGGAGGAATGAGCTACCGCGACGCGGCGGCAGTAATGGGAGTCGGAACAAAGCGTGTCGATAACCTCGTCAGCCGCGCCAAGAAGAGACTGAAAACAGAGCTTTCGGGAGGGGATAAGGAATGAAGAGTACAGAAGAGGTCAAAAAAGAGCTTTTCCGCCGCCGTGAGGAGTATCAGGCGAAAAGGAGAAAGCATTCAAACGCGGCAGCGGCAGCCGGAACAGTGTTCGCGGCGGTGTTCCTGCTGACCGCAGTGATAATCGCTCCGGGATTTCTGAAAAGAACCGGCGGCAGCCCTGCGGGAACGGGAACGACGAAAGATACGGGAACGGAATCCGGGGGGACACACAGCTTTATCGCCGGAATCGTTGCCTACGAAGATACGCTGGCAGGAAAATGTATCGACCCGCTTGATTCTTCGTTGTCTGTCGGAGATATCGTTTATGTTCCGCTTGATTACAGGGACGGCGGCGCAGAGGTCAACGACAGGATCAGGGTCACATATACCGGGAACGTTGCCGAAACATATCCGCTAAAGGTGAATATTCTCAGCGTAGAATATCTCGGAAAGTTCGAAGACATCGAATATACACCGGAAGAGTTTCTCAATTATGCCCCCGGGAATCGACTGTTTTCTGGATTCGGTTATTTTCATTTGTATTCGGGGATTAATCCGCCGGTCTGGCTGACCGAACCGGTTACAGACGACCTTCTTCCTGCAAACGTCTCGGTAACAAAGGAACTGTACAAAGAAATTCAGGATTATCGCGCCAACCCGGACAAATACGTCAACACTGTTTTTATCCTTTCGCTGTCTGTTATGGCCGATACGGAAAAAGACAGAGCGGAAAAAACTCATGATTTCGTAATCGCAGAAAGCATTCCGCATTGCAGCGGATATGCCGAAGGAAGAATCGGCGGAATTCCGTATGCAACCGCCGGGGTGTTTTATAACTGCGTTATTATGACACCCGAACAGCTTGTCAGCTTCTTTGAAACGAAACAGACCGACAGTATCTCTCTCGGGCTTGCCGATGCAAGCATTCTGCAAGCCGCCGGGACGCCGATTCATTGAGATTCAAACACAAACATTGGCTGTTAAAAACCCAAATCAGGTTTTTAACAGCCGCGTTAATTTATGATCTTTATCCCGGATTCAGATTCTCCATATCCTGTCCGCGTACTCGCTGACTGCGCGGTCGGCGGAGAATATCCCGGCTTTTGCGATGTTGACAAGAGCCATCTTCGCAAAGCGCTCACGGTCGGTATATGCCGCGGAAACGTCGTTCTGCGCGCGGACATAGTCGGAGAAGTCCGCCATCGACATAAACGCATCGGCAGGACCGTATCCCGGTCTTATGAGGGAGCAGACAATGTCGTCGAAACGGCTGCCGTTTATGCCGTTCATAAGCAGATCCATGACCGCCTTCAGCTCCGGGTCGCGGTTTATGAACTCCATCGGATTGTATCCGCGGCGCCACAGGGCTTCGACCTCGTCGGCTGTCATTCCGAACAGGAACATATTGTCGTCCCCGACCGCGCCGTGAATTTCGACATTCGCACCGTCAAGGGTGCCGAGAGTCACGGCACCGTTTATCATCAGCTTCATGTTTCCGGTTCCGCTCGCCTCTTTTCCGGCGACCGAGATCTGCTCTGAGATGTCGGCTGCGGGAATTATCTTCTCGGCAAGGGAGACGCGGTAGTCCTCAAGGAACACAACGCGCAGCCTGTCTCTTGTCACCGGGTCGGACGCAAGCATTGCCGAGACCTCGACGATAAGGCGTATTATCTGCTTTGCCATCACATACCCCGGCGAAGCCTTTGCCGCAAAAACAAAGGTCCTCGGAACAAAGTCCGCCGACGGGTTCTCCTTGAGCGTGACGTACATATGAAGTATCTGAAGAACGTTGAGCAGCTGGCGCTTGTACTCGTGCAGGCGCTTTATCTGCACGTCGAAGATCGAATCCGGGCTGACGACCGCGCCGTCCGCGCTCTTTATGTACTCCGCAAGGCGCGCCTTGTTGTTCCGCTTTATCCGGTTCAGCTCTGAAAGAACCGTGCCGTTGTCCCTGTATGCAAGGAATTTCTCAAGCTCCCGGCTGTCCTTCACAAATCCGTCGCCTATGAGGGAGGAAAGAAGCGCGGTAAGCTCCGGATTGGACTGGCACAGCCACCTGCGGTAGGCAATGCCGTTCGTCACGTTGGTGAACCGGCTCTCATCCATAACATAATAGTCGCGGAACAGGCTTTTTTCAAGTATCGACGTGTGGAGTGACGAAACTCCGTTTATCATATGACAGCAGGCAAGGCAAAGGTTCGCCATGCGCACATCGCCGTTTGCGATGACCGCCATATAATCCAGCTTGGCTCTGTCGTCGCCGTAGAAATTCCGCAGCCTTATCATAAGACGGCGGTTTATCTCGGCGGTTATCTGATATATCCTCGGCATCTGCTCGGAATAGAGCGACTCGCTCCAGTGCTCAAGCGCCTCGGACATGACCGTGTGATTTGTATACGAAAGCGTGCGGCAGGTGATATCCCATGCCTTATCCCAGTCATAATCGTGTTCGTCAACCAGCAGACGCATAAGCTCCGGAACGCAGAGCGCCGGGTGAGTGTCGTTTATGTGTATCGCGACCTTGTCGGGAAGGTTGTCAAGCGTGCCGTACTGCTTCATATGGTCGGCAACTATCGTCTGAAGCGATGCCGACACGAAGAAATACTGCTGACGCAGGCGCAGGCGCTTGCCCTCGACGTGGTTGTCCGCGGGATAGAGCACCTTTGAGATGACCTCCGCCATTGTCTCCTGCTCAAGAGCCTTTGCATACTCCCCGCGGGAGAATGCCGCCATGTCAAAGCTGTTCGGAGACTTTGCCTCCCACAGCGTCAGGCGGTTCACAGCACTGCTGTCATAGCCGGAGATGAACATATCATACGGCACCGCCATAACGGTGCTGTAATTCTTCTGATCTACCCGGTATTTCCCGTGTCCGTCGAATCTGCCGACAGCCTCGCCGCCGAATTTCACCGGAACCGCGTCGTCGGTGCGCGGGACAAGCCACACGCCGCCGTTCGTAAGCCAGTCGTCCGGGAATTCCATCTGCCAGCCGCCGACTATCTTCTGCCGGAATATACCGAACTCGTATTTTATCGAAAAACCGGTGCAGGAGATGTCAAGCCCCGACGCCGCGTCCATGTAGCAGGAAGCAAGCCGTCCGAGTCCTCCGTTTCCAAGCCCCGCGTCGGGCTCAATATCGATAAGCCGGTCAAGATCCTTTCCGGAGGCTGCGACCGCCTGCCGCATTTCATCCTCTATCCCGAGGTTGAAAAGATTGTTGCGCAGCGACGTTCCGACAAGGAACTCCATTGACATATAGAAGACCTTTTTTGCGTTCTTCTGCTCCGCGCTGCAGCGGAAATCGTGATTTTTTCTGACAAGAAGCTCGCGGACCGTTATACAGACCGCGCGGTAAGCCTCGGTCTCGGTGGCATCGGCAAGCGTGCAGCCGAAGTTCTGCATACATACGGCTTCAGTCTGGGCTTTAAGAGTGTTTATATCCATTTGTTTCGGGTAAATCCTTGTTATTTGTTCCGTTTCAGCCGACGAGGGTTGTGTACAGCTCCTCGTATTTCTTTACCGGGACGTGCCAGCTGAAATCGCACGCCATGTCGCGCTTTGCAAGCGCGGTGAATCCGGCTCTGTCATTGCGGCAGAAATCCGCACAGCGCCTGACCGCGGAGACAAGCTCTGCCGGGGAGTAATCGACGAAGGTAAATCCGCGTCCCTCTCCCGTCACCGGGTTGTATGCCGGAACGGTGTCTCGCAGGCCGCCCGTCTCCCTGACGACCGGAACGCACCCGTAGCGCATTGCCACCATCTGGGCAAGCCCGCAGGGTTCGCTGAGCGACGGCATCAGGAATATATCGGCTCCCGCATACATCTGCGACGCAAGCGCGGTATCAAAGGCTATCCATGCCGAAAGACGCCCGTGATACCTCCCCGCCGCCTCGCGGAACATTTCCTCGTACCTTCTGTCTCCTGTTCCGAGAACGGCAAGCTGTATCCCCTGAGCCATTATGTCGTCAAGCGCCGCCTCGACAAGGTCAAAGCCCTTGTGCGCGGCAAAACGGCTGACCATAACGGCAAGAGGCGCGTCGGGATCGGGACGGAGCCCCAGCTTTTCCTGAAGGAACAGCTTGTTGCGCTTCTTTTTCTCAAATGACGAAGCATCGTAATTCATGAAAAGATTTCTGTCCCTTGCCGGGTCGTACTGAACCGTGTCGATTCCGTTGACTATCCCCGACAGCTTGCCGCGGCAGTCGTGAAGGATATAGTGAAGCCCGTGGGAATGGAACTCGCCGAGTATCTCGTCGGCGTAGCTCTGCGACACCGTCGTGACGGCGTCCGCCATGACGATCCCCGCCTTCATGAGGTTGACGCAGCCTGCATAATTCAGTATATCCGTGTCCTCACGGTTGAGCCCCAGGACATCGAAGGCGAAATCCGGCGGCATTTTGCCCTGATATTCTATGTTGTGAACGGTGAACACGGTTTTTGCATTCCGGTACTGCGGGTAAAAACGGCGGAGAAACAGCGGGACAAGCGCCGTCTGCCAGTCGTTGCAGTGAATTATATCCGGGTCAAAGCCCATCAGCGGCAGAACCTGAAGCACCGCGCGGCTGAAGAACGCAAATTTCTCTCCGTCATCGTAGTCGCCGTATATCGCATATCCGTCCGAACGGGAGAAATAGTACTCGTTGTCGATGAACCAGTACTCGGGATTGCTCCCGCCGCTTCCGTAGCGGAAAATGCCGGTATACTGGTTTCTCCAGCCGAGAGGGGTTTTTGTTTCGCCGACAAAGTTTATATTCCGGCTCAGCGCCTCGCCGTGCTTAACCCTGCCGTAGAACGGGATGATCACCTTCACCTCGTGTCCGGCGTCGGCAAGAGCCTTCGGGAGCGCATATGCCACGTCTCCCAGCCCGCCGGTCTTTATGAACGGCAGGGATTCACTGGCGGTAAACAGAATTTTCATGATGTTTTCCTCTTTTCTTTTTTCCGGAAGGGTCGACGGTCACACTACCTCGCCTTTTCTGATGATCATCGGACTCATGGGCGCGCCGGTTATCCTGCGGAGCCCGGAGACCTGCGCCTCCTTGTCGATGATTGCGTTTTCGACGACCGCGCCGTCGTGTATGACAGAGCCCGCCATGATTATCGAGTTACGCACGACCGCGTTCTTTCCGATGACCACCCCGCGGAAGAGGACCGAGTTTTCGACCTTTCCCTCTATCCGGCAGCCGTCGGCAAGAAGGCAGTCGGAAACCGACGAATCCGCGCCGTAGAAGGTCGGAACCTCGTCCCTTACAGTGGTATACACCGGCGCCTCCGGGCGGAAGATGGCATTTCTGACGTTTTCGTCCTTCATCATCAGGCTGTTGCCGTAATACTCAAGTATCGTGCGGTTCTTCAGCACAAGGCTGTCGAAGCGGTACATACCGATGGTAAGCGTGCCGCGGTTGAAGCCCTGCTGGATGAAATCGCGTTCGAGATGGTAAAATCCCTTTGCCGAAAGCGCGGTGACAGCCTCAATAAGCGCGTCGCGGCGTATCACGTACATTCCGAGAGCCGAATACTGCCCCTTCCGCGCGGCATAGTTCAGGTAAATGCCGTCGGGAGTGCATCCGTCGGCGGAATCGATGACAAGCTCGGAGGCGGTCGTCTCGTTCTCCGCAGCCGGCGCTGCGACGACTGTCATGTCCCTGCCGGATTCCGTGTGCGCATCGATGACCTTTCTGAAATCGATGCTGCATATCGTGTCGGTGTCGGAGAGGATCACATAATCGGCATTTTTCTGCTCAAGGAAGGGGAGTGCGGCGCGGAGCTCCTCGATTTTCCCGCGATAGCCCCCGGAATCTCCCGACGCAAAGGGAGGAATGAGCATAAGTCCGCCGCGCTTGCGGTTGAGATCCCAGTCCTGACAGGAGCCGAGATGGTTTATCAGCGACTGATAGTTGTATTTCGTGATGACCCCGATGTCGTATATTCCGGAGTTGACCATGTCGGAGAGGATAAAATCTATCTGACGGTATCTCCCGGCGAAGGGGAGCGACGCGACAGTGCGGTTCCTTGTCAGGTAATCAAGCCCGTCGTTGTATATTCCCGAAAAAATTATTGCTGCGGTCTTCACTTGCCGTTCCTCCTCAGATTATTTCCTTCGGTCTGACGCATCCGTTTTCCGGAATATTCTTTCCGCTTCCGACAACTGCAATGCCCCAGTCCTTTCTTCCGTCGTCGGTGTCCCCGACGGCTGCTTTTTCACCAATGCGGCAGTTTTCGCCGATTATCGCGTACCTGACGCAGGCGCCCTTTCCGATGACTGCACCCGGCATGACGACGCTGTCGGTCACAACGGCACCCTCGGCAATGCGGCACCCGGTGGAAATGACCGAGTTTTCGACATGACCGTAAACGACGCAGCCCTCCGCGACAAAGGAGTTTCTGACGTCGGAGCCCTTTGCAATGACAGACGGCGGCTGGGCATAGTTCCGCGCGTATATCCTGAAGCCCTTCGGCGCGCCGGCATCGACCGGCTTTGACGGGTCAAGAAGATCCATATTCGCCTGCCACAGGCTGTCAAGCGTTCCGACATCGCGCCAGTAGCCGCCGAACGTGTAAGCATAAAGTCCTCTTCCGTCATTGAGAAGCGCGGGTATGACGTTCTTTCCGAAATCGTTCGACGACTGCGGATCAGCCTCGTCGGCGACAAGATACTTTTTCAGGATATCCCAGTTGAAGATGTACACACCCATAGAGGCAAGATTGCTCTTCGGCACCTTCGGCTTTTCCTCGAACTCGGTTATCCTCATTTCGGGATCGGTGCTCATTATGCCCATTCTCGATGCATCGGACATGGGGACCGTCCGGACGGCAATGGTGCATTCCGCGCCCTTTTTCCGGTGGAAATCAAGCATGAGGGAGTAATCCATCTTATAGATATGGTCGCCGGAAAGTATCAGCACATACTCCGGGTTATATCTTTCGATGAACGGTATGTTCTGATATATCGCGTTCGCGGTGCCCTTGTACCACATATTGTTTTTGGTCTTTGTGTAGGGCGGAAGAACGTGAACCCCGCCGAAGTTGCGGTTGAGGTCCCACGGCTGGCCGTTTCCTATGTAGTCGTTCAGCTCAAGCGGCTGATACTGGGTCAGAATTCCGACGGTGTCAATGCCGGAATTTACGCAGTTCGACAGGGAGTAATCGATTATCCGGTACTTGCCCCCGAACGGCACGGCGGGTTTGGCGGTGTTTTCGGTAAGCACATAGAGCCGGCTGCCCTGCCCCCCCGCAAGGAGCATGGCGATACACTCTTTTCTTCTGAATACCATTGGCAAAGCGTCCTTTCAGTCTTTATTGTTTCGGAAATGCACCGGGCTGCGTTTCCGGCGCATCCATTAACCCTTGATATATAACATTCTGAAAAACATCGCGGACATCGGCGGGATATCGAACAGAGCGGAATTTCCGAATCCGTCACAGGGAACCGGCACGGTCTTTATCCGTTTTTGAAGGTTTCCCTCTCCGCCGAACCTTTTTTCCGCATCGGAGAGCAGCAGACCGAGGGTACACGCCTCCGGTATGCCTATCCGCCATTCCTTCCGTTCCACGGGACAGAGGTTGAGTATGCAGACGATCCGCCGTCCTGTCTGCGACATTCTTTCGGCGGCGATAACGCCGGTGCTTCTGTCGTCGGCTCTCAGCCATCTGAAGCCGTCCCAGCCCGAATCGTTTTCATAGAACGACGGCTCGGTAAGATACATCCGGTTGAGCGCCTTGACCCATTCCCGCATCTGCCGGTGCCGGTCATAGGCAAGCAGACACCAGTCAAGCTCTTTTGAGAAGTCCCATTCGATGAACTGCGCGAATTCGTTGCCCATAAAGCTGAGCTTCTTGCCGGGATGAACGAACATCCACGCAAACAGGACGCGCAGACCGGCAAATTTGTCGGCATAGTCGCCCGGCATTCTTGCGATCAGCGACTTTTTTCCGTGAACCACCTCGTCGTGCGAAAGCGGAAGAATGAAATTCTCTGAAAACGCATATGTCAGCGGGAAGGTGATCTTTTCATGAATCCCTTTCCGGAACAGCGGGTCGGCGGAGAAATAATCAAGCGTGTCGTGCATCCAGCCCATATTCCACTTGAAATTGAAGCCCAGCCCCCCGTCATACGGCGGCTTTGTCACCATCGGAAACGACGTCGATTCCTCTGCCGCCATGATGACCCCCGGATTCACCCGGAAGGCGGCGCTGTTTATGTCGCGAAGAAGCGAAACGGCATCGCTGTTGATGTTTCCTCCGTTTCTGTCGGGCGACCATTCGCCGGGCTTTCTTGCGTAATCGAGGTATATCATAGACGAAACCGCATCGACGCGTATGCCGTCGATATGATATTCCCTCAGCCAGAAGCAGATGTTTGAGATGAGGAACGACCGCACCTCGTTTCTTCCGTAATCGAAATTTCTCGTTCCCCATTCGGGATGCTCGGCGCGGAGGCTGTCCTTCGGCTCGAAAAGACGTGTGCCGTCAAACTCGTAAAGCCCGCACCCGTCCTTCGGAAAATGCGCACCCACCCAGTCAAGGATGACGCCTATCCCCTCCTCGTGACAGCGGTTGACAAAATATCTGAAATCGTCGGGAGTGCCGAACCTTGACGTCGGCGCGTAATACCCCGTGACCTGATAGCCCCACGAATCGTCAAGCGGATGCTCCGCAACCGGCATAAGCTCTATATGCGTATAGCCCATCTCAAGGACATAGGGCACAAGCTCGTCCGCCAGCCTGCGGTAGGAAAAACAGTTCCCGTCGGGATACCGCCTCCACGACCCCGCGTGAACCTCGTAAATACTGACCGGACGTTTCAGCGGGTTCCGCTCCGCCGCCGCAGAGAGATATTTTCCGTCCGTCCACAAAAACTGCGATTCAAACAGCTTTGACGCCGTGCCCGGCCTTGTTTCGGTGTGAAAGGCGAAGGGGTCGGCTTTTTCGGCAAAGCAGCCGTCGGGGTGCTCTATGTAAAACTTATAGCAGTCGAACTTTTTCGCCGCAGGGACGGTTTCGGTGAAGAATCCGCCGTCGCGCTCCATCGGCGGGACTGTCGTGTCCCAGCCGTTGAAATCTCCGACAAGGCGCACGCTTCTTGCGTTCGGTGCATATACCCGGAAAACGTACCCGTTCTCCGCGGGATGTGCGCCGAGATATCTGTATGCGTCATCGGAACAGCCTCCGAGAAACAGTTTTTCGGCTTCTTTCAGGTTCATCTCCGCTCTCCTCTCCTGCACGGTATCATTCTATTAGAATTATACCACGTTTATGGCAAAATGTCAAATGTTCATAACGCAATTCCCGTGCTTTTTTACCAAAAAACCGCATTTGTCCGGACAAAAAGAACCGGATAAGTCACGGAAGCATTATCCCCGAAATCATAAGCCCCCTCACGCCCCGTCCGGCACGGTGAGAGAAGAAGAGAGAACTGCCGCAAAAGGTGCAGAATCCGCTTATATGCACGTTCTCCGACGGAATTCCGCAGGAAACAAGGATATCCCGGTTCATAAGCTGAAGGTCGGCGCGGTGTTCCCCGGCTCCGGTTATGTGCTTCATGCAGATCCCGGCAAATTCAGAAGCCGAAACGGCTGAAACGAATTTACCGTCAACCTCATAACAGCAGCTTTTTATGCACGGACCGATCGCGGCAACGGTTTTGTGCGGGTCGGCGCCGTGCTTCTCCATCTCGCGCAGGCAGGACGCGGCAACTCCCGAAACAGTCCCCCTCCAGCCGGCGTGCGCCGCTCCGATAACGCGGTTTTCCGGGTCGCAGAACAGTATCGGCACGCAGTCGGCGGTCTTTACCGCGATGATCATTCCCGGAACGTCGGTCACAAATGCGTCGCATTCGTATTCTCCGCCGGGGCGGTCGGTATAAACCGCCTTTGCCGAGTGTATCTGCCTTGCAGAAACAAGCGGGGTTCCGTCCTTCCCGGAAAGCGCGCGGGCAAACCTTTTCCGGTTTTCGTTGATCGCCGCTTCGTCCCGCCCGGCTCCGAGGTCAAGCGTTTCGTACCCCGGCTCACTGCTCACCCCGCCGAGCCGCGTCGAAAACCCGTGAGGAAAGGGTATCTCCCGGCATCCGATAAGCGGAACTCCGGATTTTTCTTCAATACAGAATTTATTGCCGTAATCCGACATGATTTTTCTCCCGACTGTTTTTTATACTATCATTCTATCACACCGCGCGCGGTTTTGCAACCGTCACGGTTTTTTCTTTCCGGCGTAAAATGATATCGGGACAAATTTTTCCGTCCGCGAATTATCGCGGCGCAGGCGGAGAATACTGTTAACAGATAAGGAAAAGAAAAACATAAGGGTCAGGAGTCTTTCCGGCTCCTCCCCTGAAAGGAACAGACAAATGACGTGCAAACGCGGAGACATTTTTTATGCCGACCTGAGCCCCGTCGTCGGGTCGGAGCAGGGCGGACTGCGCCCGGTGCTTATCATTCAGAACGACATAGGCAACCGTTACAGCCCGACGGTCATTGCGGCGGCAATAACCAGCCGTATGGGCAAGGCAAAGCTCCCCACTCACATAGATGTGACCGGGCATACATCATCGGTCGGCGGCGGGCTTGCAAGGGATTCCGTCATCCTCCTCGAGCAGGTGCGGACGATCGACAAGCGCCGCCTGCGCGAAAAAATGGGTCATCTCGACGATTCCCTCATGGATCGCGTCAACGAAGCCATCGCCGTCAGCTTCGGACTCAGCGAAAGCAGCGGGGCGATTGGGTGAGGAACGCCGGGCGCTGCCCGGACCCGCTCAGGTGACTTTTTGAAAAAAGTCCCCTGAGAACCCCCAAAAACTTTTGAACTAAAAATAATTTGTCGGGTTTGCGTCTCTGAATCAAGGCAGACTTCGATTTTCAGTGTACTGCCGCAAGAGGCACCATCAAAAACAATGATTCCCTTTTACAAAAGTTTTTGAAAGTTCCAAGAAAACTTTTTTCAAAAAGTTTTCTTGGCAGGTCCGGGCAGAGCCCGGCGTTCCCCCAAAAATCACTAAAGCGTTTTTTTGCGCGGTCATTGACACGGAAGGGAAAGTGTGATAAAATTGGCTCATAAAATAACCGCAGAAAACCGAAAGGTGATTTTATCATGAAACTGAATTCAGTATATTCCGACGGCGCGCTGCTGCTCTGCTGTGCCGTTACGGATGTCCGCGGCACGGCAGAGCCGGGAAAGACCGTCCGCGCGGAGCTTAAGCAGGGCAGAAGGACAGTGAGATTTGCGGAAGCCGTGTGCGGGAGTGACGGACATTTTTCGGTTCCGATTCAGGGCGAACCGGCATCGTTTGACGAATACTCGCTTGAGGTCACCTGCGGGGATGAAAGGGTGACCGTCAGCAATATCCTTTTCGGAGAGCTTTGGCTCACTGCGGGGCAGTCGAACATGGCAATGCCGAACTGGACAATGGAGAACCGGGAGGAGTTTCTTGACACGGCGGCGAAGCACTGCATACGCTTCTATAAATTCACCACCGCCTGCGATTCCTTTGAAAACCCGCCGTTCACCGAGGCATACGACACCCCCGGAAAATGGAGCGGTTCATACGACCGCGAGGGCGCGAAAAACGCCTCTGCCGCCGCGTGCGCAGCCTGCCTTGTGCTTGCCGAGCGGTTTGAGAGCGAGGGGTGCCCGATTCCGGTCGGCTTTGTCGATACCTCGATAGGCGCAACGTCGATAGAAGCGTGGCTCCCCCTCTCCGTCACCGACGGGGAGATGAAGGAGTACCTTATAAAAACCGGGCATTATACATATCCGGACAAAAGAGCCGGAGACTGCCGCGACCATTACGACCACAACTCGGTGTTTTTCAACTCGGTAATCGCCCCTCTCGGCGGACTTAAGACGCGCGGGATGCTTTGGTATCAGGGCGAGGGCAACACCGGAGCCGACCCGGTCTTCCGCGAGTGCTATAAACAGGCGGTATTCTGCCTGCACCGCGAGTACCGCGCGCGTTTCGGGGAGCCTGACGGGAAATTCCCGCTTATCTGTTCGCTTCTCTACCCGTGGATATATGGCGACGACGGTATGGTGCGCATGGGATACGTGAACGAGGGCATTTCCGACGCGGCGGCGGAAAACGGGGAGATCTCCGCCGTTCCGATACACGACCTCCCGGCAAAATGGTCGTATTACTACGATTACAACCCGATACACCCGACGAATAAGTACGGCTGCGGAGAGCGGCTCGGCGAGGTCATGCTTGCCGTTTCTTACGGCGGCGAGGGCATGAGCTCCGCCGCGCACATAAGAAAATGCGTAAGGAAAAAAGGCGCGCTGGAGCTTCATTTCAGCACCTGCGGTGAAAAGCTGTATCACACCGGCGACAGGCTGAACGGTTTCTTTATCGCGGCGAAAAACGGCGTGTATGTCCCTGCGGATGCCGTGATAATATCAAGAACCGCCGTCCGCGTCTCTGCGGAGCATATTCCGACCCCCTCCGCCGTCTGCTATCAGATGTCCGATCTTCAGAACGACGGAAACCTGTTCTGCGGCAATCTTCCGGTCGCACCCTTTGCCACCGAGCGGGACAAACCTGTGTTCGCTCCGATAAAGCCGTGGCTCTTCGCCGGATGTGACTCGCAGTTCACGCTCATTGAGGGCGGACCGAAAGCAAACGCCTTCTGTTATCCCGTAAGATTCCCGCTTCCGGGAACATCGCTCTGCCATGACCCGGCATACCGCGCGGTCAGGCTTCTTTCCGCCGACGCAAAGTCCTGCGGCTTTTACGTGAAGGCACAAAAGGCGATGCCGCTTGACCTTCACCGCTATTCAGCCATGAAATTCGACATCTACGCCCGCCCGGAGGTCGGCGTCACGGTAAAGCTGACCCTGAATTCCGGCGATGCGGTAAAGGAGAAGCTCATAAAAGCCGACCTTTCCGACGCCGGCGAGGGGACGGGAATCATCTGCTGCACCGTTCCGCTTTATCTGAAAGCCGCCGACACGGTGACAAAAGCCGAATTCCTTTTTGACATCGAAAATCAGGCGTACCCGACCGTTGCGATCGGAGATATCGCGCTTGTGCCGAAAAGGGGGCGGTTATTATGAGCCGGACCGGGCGTGTGTTCACTCTGTCCGCCGCGCTGATGACAGCAATGCTCTCTTCCTGCGGGGGCGGGAACAAAAAGCCGGTCGCGGCGACTGCTCAGTATGCGGACGGCTTTTCGGTATCAGATGTCTTTTCTTCCGACATGATCGTCCAGCGCGGCGAAAATATCCGTATATGGGGCTGGGCGGACGAAAGTCAGAACGGCAGGCGTATATCCGGCACCTTCATGGGAATGACGGCAGACGCCGTTATCTCGGGAGGGGAGTGGGAGCTTGTTTTCCCGCCGGTCAAAGAGCCTGTTGCCGATGCCGGTCACGATATGCGTATCTTCACGGACAGGACCGAAACGGTTTTCTCGGACGTTCTTGTCGGAGACGTTTACATCGTCACCGGACAGTCGAACTGCGCGTATACCGTTGAGACCCATTTTGCATCTGCCGGGATCTCTCCGGAAGGGGAAAAGGGTTCGCCCGATTACAGTCTGCCGATACGCCTGCATTACAATTCGCTGACCCAGACCGACGGTTATCCGCGCAGGGGAACGACCGAGGTCTGCAAACAGGTGATGTCCGGCGAAAAGTGGCGCCGTGCCGACGGATATGAAAAAATCAGGGACTTTTCCGCAATAGGCTATCTGACTGCGGCTGAGCTTGTGCGGATTTCCGGGGGACGCGTCCCTGTCGGGATGATAGAAATCGACGGAAACGGTCAGCCGCTCGGCGCGTTCATGAACAATCAGACCGCCGACAGGATGAAGACCGATGCATACGACCCGGAGACCGACCGCTACGTCACGACCGGAGTCAACGCCGATGCCGGACGGTATCTGTACAATCACTATATGTACCCGTTTGAGAGATACCCGATTGCCGGGCTTATCTGGTATCAGGGAGAGAGCGACCTCACACCGGATAACGCATTCAGATATCCCGCCTGTTTCGGGGAGCTTATAAAATATATGCGCGGAACGCACAACACCGTAAATCCGGAATTTCCGGTATTCTACGTTGAGTTCCCGCCGCTGTTCGACTGCCCCGCCGGCTTCCCCGCCGATTCCGAGTGGGTATACCTGGATCTCGGGCTGATACGTTCGGTTATGGGAACGGTTCAGAGAGAGTCTGACAGCTGCTATCAGGCGGTCTCCTGCGATCTATTCAGCGACCGTTCCTTCTGGAACAGCCTCCACCCGAACATCAAGGATAAGCAGGCACTGCGTATCGCGCAGCTGATCGCGTCGGTAAACGGAAGCGGAGCTCCTCTTTATGAAGCAACCGGACCGATTGCCGGTAAGGTAACCCTCTCCGAAGACGGAAGGACTGCGGTTATCACATACCGGAACGTCGGTGACGGGCTTGCCGCCTCGGACGGGGGAAAGGATGTCCTCGGATTTACCCTCTGCGGGAAGGACGGCATTCCGGACAGATCGCTGACCTTCACCGCCAGAATCACCGGAAAAGACACTGTGACGATAGAAAGTGATACGGCAATCTGCGGAATTGCCTACAACGGGATATTCGATATGGTATTCGGCAGTGATCTGAATCTTGTCGGAAGCGCCGGTATGCCCGCCGGTGCAACATATTTCAGAACCGATGACTGAATGAAGCGGCACGGCTCCGGTGCGGCTTTCTCCGGCTGCTTCCGCCTTGCGGAGCAGAAGCTCTCCGATGTCGAGTCAGAGATCTCCGGAGACGAGGACATGGTCTTCGACCTTGAGTCGATAGAGTATAACCTCCCGACCATAACCGGCAGACAGCCCTCCCTCGCGGAATGCTATCATTCAAAGATAGCCGCGCTCCTGACCCCGGTCGGCTCCGTGACAGATTCGTGACAGATTTGAGTCTGAAATACGATTCTGACGTCTCATTTGCGAGACCACAGAATCAAACTCAAAACTCCCACAGCCCCCGATAAAACAAGGAAAAACCCGCGTATCCAGCAGATACGCGGGTTTGTTCAATTGGTGGAGACGGCGGGAATCGAACCCGCGTCCGAAAACCGATCCGCGGGGCTTTCTTCGGGCGTATCCGGCTTACTGATCTCCCCCGGAGTCGCCAAGCCGGCGAAACTGTTCCGGAGCAGTCCTTTTATCCGTGGCGGCTATAAGGACGAACTGACCGCGCACGTTCACTGCTTGATGACGCTCATTCCGGAGCCGCAGTACTCTCCGGATGAACGGGCGGAGCTTAAGTCCGCGTCACTGCCGTTCAGGCAGCAGCTAATTCAGTGTTAGCGTTTAAATTTAGGTTGGAACAGTTTAAAGAGATTGTCCCGGCTCTGCCCGCTTACCCTGCTTCAGAGTCCCCGTCGAAACCTTTACGTCCCCGTAAATCATTCGCCGCGGTCGCCCTTCATCGCGCGGTCGATATCCCGTGCGGCGGAGCGCTTTGCGTCGCTTTCGCGCTTGTCGTAGAGCTTTTTGCCGGTGCAGAGCGCGAGCTGCACCTTCACCCTCGAGCCCGAGAAATACAGCGAGAGCGGCACGAGTGTGTAACCTTTCTGACTGACAAGCCCGAACAGCTTGTTTATCTCTCTGCGGTGCATGAGGAGTTTTTTCACCCGGAGGGGGTCTTTGTTGAAGATATTTCCCTGCTCATACGGGCTTATGTGAATGCCGTAGGCAAAGATCTCCCCGTCCTCTATCCGGCAGAAGGAATCCTTGAGGTTGGCATTCCCGCGCCGGAGCGATTTGACCTCGGTGCCGGAAAGCTCTATTCCCGCCTCGTAGGTCTCCTCGACAAAGAAGTCGTGATATGCTTTTTTGTTCTGCGCGATGATCCGCGACTGTTTTTTCTCAGCCATAAAAGGACTCCTTTCCGGGTTCATTGCTGTATTATTCTATCACATACAGCGGTTTTTGTCAAGGGGCAAAGGCGGAGCATTAAACGTCCTCCGCCTTTGCAGACCGGCACATCAGTTATTGAACACCGAACATATCTCCGATATCCTCTTGTCGTACTTGACCGGGTCAAAGCAGGCAAGAGCGATTATCTCGTTCAAGAATATGTCGCGGAGCGGCGTTTTCTTGTTCTTCGAAGGTATCTGGAGCTGCTGCCTTGAGAACCTGAGCCGGTTGACAAGCGGCGAGATATGCGGCATCGACTTCGGAAGCGCGTCGAAATCGGCGGCGCACTTCGCGCACTCCTCAAGGTTGTCAAGCGCCTTTTCACGCTCGTCCACCGACATATAAAGCACCGCAAGGTCGCGCAGGAGCATCATATGTACATAAGCGCCCTCGAAAATATCCCCGCTCGGGTATATCATCTTGCGGAGCTTCTTGGCTATCTCGCAGAACTCTATCTTCTCTCTTGCGCCGAGAGAAGAATCGCATTCGGTGTAGGAGGTTATCGCAGAGGCAAGCAGGGAGGTATAGGACGAAATGTTCTCCTGAATCGCCGTCAGCTTAGCGTCGCCCTCCGAGATTATCGGAAGCATATCCTCCCGGCAGATCTTTCTTCCCGGAAGCGACATTGCGATCTCACGCGCCTTTTCGGTGTCGTTGAGATCCTCATAGTAGTGCAGGCAGAGCAGACGCTTTGCCTCAAGGCGTATCGGGTCGTCGGTGCAGTGGGCAAGAATGTCCTCCCCGATGGAGAGCAGCTCCCCGGAGTAGTGCTTGACGGCGGCGGGACGGTCGCAGCTCAGGTACAGGCCGTACATAAGCAGAACCTTCAGCCGGAATTCGTCCGGAAAGTGCATCATGCCCTCGCGTGCAGTGTCGACGGCTTCCCTGATGTTTCCGGCGGCGACCTTCTCGTAAAACCCGTCGGTGTATTCCCTGATCTTGTCCTCGTTGTCGAACATCTCCATGCAGAGAAGCTCGTCGGCAGACACCCCGAAGTAGTTTGCAATGACCGGCACAAGCTCGAAATCCGGGTACAGCTCGCCGTTTTCCCACTTCACGACCTCCTTGCAGGTCACGCCGAGATAGTCGGCAAAGTCGTTCTGCGATACGTTTTTCTCTTCTCTGCGGAGCTTTATCTTTTCTCCGATATTGATGAACATGGTGTTGTTTGTCCTTTCGGTAAATTTATTGTTTCCCCTGTGCCGTCAGCCGGATGATCTTCCGTATATCATCGCTCTGCTCCCCGGAAAGCGCCGCCCTGTTGCGCCTCACCGCGCCGCATTTCACACAGCGATGGGTGATAACATAGCCCTTTTTGGCGTCCGGCTCTGCCGACACCGGCTCCATAAGCCCCCCGCACTCCGAAAGCCGGTCGCCGGGGTTGACGTCAAGATGCCGCGACCACAGGCAGAACGGGCAGTGATTCCTCGACGAATATCCGAGGGGAAGAACAGTCTTCCCGCAATGCCCGCAGACAAAGCCGCTGTCGTTTTTTGTAAAGGTTCGTGTGGAGATATCCTGCATACTGACTCCTTCGGGAGGTATTCAATAATATTATAACGCATTGTCAGGCAGATTGCAAGGCAGAGACAGAGATTTTCTCTCAGGCTTCCCCTCGGAGGGGAAGGCTCACTGTCGGGTTTTGTTTTGCCGGTCGTAGGGGCGATTCACGAATCGCCCGTTCGTATGTCTGATTTTGCTTTGGCAACAGAGATTTTACGCCAGCGTGAGAGCCTACCCGTTTTTCTTTCTCGGAGAAAGAAAAACTCAGAAAAAGAAAGACCGCTCAGGGG
>ERZ827512.398-NODE-398-length-59158-cov-6.553508_pt1 | contig 59158 bp, 55 predicted proteins | sample MGYA00519916_ERZ827512 | MGnify/ENA primary metagenome ERZ827512 (study PRJEB31778, sample SAMEA3449335) | human gut metagenome | biome: human gut; feature: human-associated habitat; material: faeces | place: United Kingdom | collected 2010/2012 ... | reverse complement strand
TTATAAAAATATTGAAAAGTTTTATAAAAATTTTATTCATAAGAAAACCCTTAGAGAAAATCTAGGGTTTGTCTACACTCTGAGAAGAATAAATTCTTCTTTTTTTCATATATTTAGATGAAAAGGGGTGAAAATGAATAAAAAAACAATAGGAATTCCTAGAGCCTTTTTATACTATAGGTATAAAATATTATGGAAAAATTATTTTAGTAATTTAGGATACAAAATAGTTGTAAGTGGACCAACAACGAAAGAGACAGTTGTAGAAGGAAAAAAATATTCTATTGATGAAGCTTGTCTGCCTTTCAAAATATTTATGGGACATGTTAGTAATCTAAAAGAAAAGTGTGATTATATATTAATTCCTAGAGTTGAAAATTACGGTAAAGATGAAAAAGTATGTGTAAGATTTAATGCTACATATGATATAGTAAAAAATATTTTTAAAGATATAAATATAATAAATTATAATATCGAGTACACTAAAATGTCTACAGAAACTATATCCTTATTAAAACTAGGACTTAAACTAAACCACAATCCATTTATAGTTATAAGTAGCTACATAAAAGCTAAAAAAGCAGAAAAAGAATACAATAAATTAAAAATGATAAATCAGAGCAAAGTATTAACAAAAAGAGGTCCTAAAGTTTTAATTGTATCTCATCCTTATAGTATTTATGATAACTATCTTGGCTATTCAATTATAAAATTATTAAAAAATTATAAAATAAACATTTTATATGCTGATAAACTTAGTAAAAAAGAATCATTAAAACATTATAAAAAACTTTCTAAAACATTGTATTGGACTTATTCAAAAGAATTAATAGGAGCAATAGATTATTATAAAGATAACATAGATGGCATAATTTTTTTAACAGCATTTCCCTGTGGACCGGATTCATTAGTTAACGAGTTGATGATTAGAAAGTTAAAAAAAATTCCAACCTTAAATATAATTTTAGATGAATTAACTTCAGAGACAGGTCTTGAAACCAGGGTTGAAAGTTTTATTGATATTTTACGAGAAAGGAGAGATAACAATAGCTAAAATAATAACATTTCCACACATGGATAATTATTACATTCCAATTAAATATATTATTGAAAATACTACTAATCAAAAAGTTTTAGTTCCACCAAAAATAACAAAAAAAACAATAGAACTTGGTACAAAATATTCTCCTGATTATATATGTATACCATTTAAGTATAATTTAGGTAATTTCATTGAAGCTCTAAATAATGGCGCAAATACAATATTTCAAGCAGGAGGTGGTTGTAGATATGGTTACTATTCTGAACTTCAAGCACAAATATTAAAAGATTTAAATTATGATTTTGAGTTTATAAATTTTATTGAAAACAATCATGTTTCTTTAAAAAAATTATATAAGTATGCAAAAAAGCAAAATTCTAAGTTAAATGTATTTAATTATTCATATTATATACTAAATACAATGCTGATGATTATAATAATGGACAACTTAGCAAAATATAAAAGAGAAAATCTAGCTTTTGAAATTCATAAAAATAGTTTTAATAAATTAGAAACTGAATTTCTAAATACAATAAATATTAAAAACATTACTTTAACACACCAATTAAAAACTTACATTAAGTATAAAAAAAAGTATAAACAAGTACTCTTAAATAAACCTAAAGAATGTATAAAAGTGGCAATAGTGGGAGAGCTTTATTCCCTAATGGAGCCAAACTGTAATTATAATATAGAAAAAAAGTTAGCAAAATATGGAATAGAAATACATCGATTAACTACTTTAACTTATTTATTATTTCAAAAAAAACATCACATGAAAAAACTCCTAAAAAAATGCAGAAAATATTTAAAATATTCTTTAGGAGCAGATGCGACAGAAAGTGTTGCCTTATCAGAATTATTTGCAAAGAAAAAATTTGATGGAATAATTCATCTAAAAAGTTTTGGTTGTACACCTGAAATAAATGCTATGCCTATATTAGAAAAAATTAGTAATGATTATCAAATTCCAATAATTTATTTCAGTTTAGATTCACAAGATGGTGAAGTAGGAATAGATACAAGATTAGAGGCCTTTTATGATATGATAGTTCAAAAAAAAGAACAATTATTTTCAAAGGATAACTAGTCTTGTATTTTTATTAAAAAAATAATCAACAAATATGTTGTATCTTAAAAAAATATGATATAATATTAGACGAATAAGAAGGTGATAAGGTGAATTTAATATTATTAATAGTTGCAGTCATAATATCATTATTTATAACTTTTATTACAAATAAATATATGGGAAAATTAGGTATAATAGCATTATATACAATATCAAATCTAGTAGCATTTATATTATCTTTTAAATTAATAAATATATCAAACCTAAATTTTATCTCTAATACTTTAGTATATGTAATGATGTTAACAATGCTATATTTATTATTAGAAAGAAAAGAAACTTCTGAGGCAAAAAAAATTATAAATTTTACATTTTTTATAAATATTTTTAGTTCTATTATGTTATATATAACATCATCATATACACAATCATTAACTGATACAATTGGTATAAATATGACAAATGTTTTTATAAATAACTATAGAATGTTACTTGCATATCCAATTTCTCAATTTGTCTCTCAAAAAATTTTAATTTATGTATATGACAGAATAAAAAAAATTTACGACAACTTATTTATAAGTACAGTAACAACGTACTTACTAATAGGACTAATAGAAATATTACTATTTAGTATAGTAGCCTACTATAATATTCTAAGAAATAAAGTTATAATAGAAATTATACTTTCTACTTATATGATAAGATTAATAATAACAGTTATTTACTCATTATTATTGCCTATATTTCTAAAAAAAGCTAAGAAGGTGATAAAGTGAACAACATAACATTACTGGGAATAGAATTAATAATTTGTTTAATATTCATATTATTATCATATAAATATCTAAAAATATTAGGTTTACACATTTATACAGTAGTAGCCTTAATATTATCCAATATGATGTCTTTGAAAGTAATAACAATATATAATTTTGATGTTAATTTAGGCTTAATACCATTTGTAACTATATTTATTGCTACTAACATAATGCTTCAAAAGAAAGGACAAGAGGAAGTAAAGAAAAATATTTTAATTTTAATACTAACTTCAATAATATCTTATTTTTATTTCTATTTAGTATCAATTATGGATTCAAGTACTATAAACTTATTTACAAACAAGTCTTATGATAATATTTTTCTAGATAGCCAGCGAATTTATTTTGCTTTAGTAACTACAATGCTATATACAACATTATTTAATTCTAAATTATACTATTATTTAAAAAGAATTAAAAACAAGATATGGATAAGTAATTTGTTTTCTAGTATTATAATACAATTTTTGTCATCAACATTATTTATATTATTAGCATATACTTTTACAAAAGACTTTATAGATATAGTAAAATTAATAATTATTAGGTATATGATTAGTTTGATTGTTATAATATTTGGGACTATCATAATATATTTCGCCAATTTAATGAAAGAATTATAATAATTACATAAAATTTTAGGAGGTATGGATATGAGAACAAGAAAAAAAGAATTAATAAGTGATGAATTAAAACCCTTAGTAAGTCAATTATTAAAAGAATCTCGTGAAAAATATCACTATTCTTTAGAGGATTTAGCCAAGGCAATAAATTATAAAAAAAATAGACAAACATTACATAAATATGAAAATGGAACCTTAAATATTCCTTATGAAATTCTATTTGAAATATGTCGAATATTTAACATAGATAATGATGCATTTAAAAATGCTCCAATTACTCAAGAAGAACAACAAATACTTGAAAAAAAAATTATTAAAAGTTATGTAAGTAGTTTAAGAAAAGATAAAAACTTAACAATAGAAGATGAAAAAATAATTAATACATATAAAAATGCCTCATACGAGACAATAAATGAAAAAAATGGACTATATATAAAAATAACTGATGACTCTATGGCACCAATATATTTAAAAAATGATATTGTATATTTTCAAAAACAACAAAATTATAAAACAGGTGATGATATTGTTATAGCTGTAAAAAATAATATTTTATCTATAAGAAGATTGTATAAGTATCCTAAAGGAATAATACTTCAAGCAATGAACCCCAAATTTCAAACAATAAATGTAAATATAATTTCTAATACAATGATTTTAGGAAAAGTAACAGCTATTTACAGGAAAGTATAAAAAAATTGTTAATACATAAAAGAAATATTATTGTACTAACAATTTTTTATTAATTTAAAGCTTCTTTTAATTTATTACCAGCTTTAAACGAAACAGCAACTCTTGCTGGAATAGTAACCTTTTCTCCAGTTTGAGGATTACGTCCTTCTCTTTCTTCACGATCTTTTGCAGAAAATGAACCAAATCCTACTAAACTAACTTTTTTCTCTTTCTTTAATCCTTCTACAATTCCTTCTATAGCAGCTTCTAAAGCTCTACCAGCATCAGCTTTTGTTAAATCAGCATTTTCTGCTATATATTCTATTAAATCAGCTTTTGTCATTTTTTTGTATACCTCCACTATCTATGTAAACAGTAAACAAAGCACTTATGTTTACTTTACATGATAAAGATAACACGAAAAAAATTTAAAATCAATAAAATTAGGCTTAAATTATAATAAATATTATTGGTTTTAACCAGACGTTTTCTAGTATTTAAAAAAAATAATAAAATTAACTAAAAACTATTGACAACTATTAATTAAAATGATAAAATAAACTTACTTAGATAGAAAGAGTTTAAAATGATGCGATGTTATTTAACATTTTGCCCTTTGTATGTTTGATAGTAAGTGAAAAACGCTCTTATTATTAGGCATATTGTATGTTGTTTTAAATCTTTCGTGATGGAAGAAAAAGTTATGAAATATAATTCTTATCTCCACTAAGTAAAACAATTGTTTTTTAAGAAAGAAAACTTAAATGATAAGAAATTGAAATAAACACTGATAATGTTTATTAAAATCATTAATAATTGTATTATTTATTAAATTATGTTAATAGGTAATACAGATTATTAATAGAATTATTCAATTTTTTTCTAAAACTCAAATCAGTTAACTTTATCAGGGTTGACTGATTTTTGTATATTAATAAAAACGCATTCAAATTATTTGTTTTTGAATGCATTTTTTTAGAATAAAATATTGTTTATAGATACAATTATTTTTATAATACGATAGCTATCATATTGTTTGATCCTTTATTAATGACTTTTGTCAATGTTTGCCCTAATTTATATCTAATAGTATCTGGCATCATCGATAATTTAGCTTGAATTCCTTCTTGTACAATAACATCTAAACTTCTTCCAAATATTTCACTTTTCCAAATGTTTTCGCTATTTGTATCTTTAGTCAAATAATTAATAAGTTCTTTACTTTGCAACTCGCTTCCAATAATTGGCTCAAATGTAGATTCCACATCAACTTTTATCATATGAATTGATGGTGCCTTAGCTTTTAATTTTACACCATATCTTGACCCTTGTTTAATAATTTCTGGTGTTTCCAACTTCATATCTGCTAGTGTAGGAGCTGCAATTCCATAACCAGTTTGTTTAACCATCTTTAACGCCCCTTTTATTTGATCATATTCATGTTTAGCAATGGTAAGCTCTTGAAACATAGCTAATAAATTTGCTTTAGATGATATGTCTGTCCCTATTATATCGTTTAAAATTTTACTATATAATCCATCTGGAACATCTAATTGCAAGGTTACTTCTCCTAAAGATGTATCAACATTTGAAATATAAGACTTATCAATATATTCACAATCCTTAAATCCATTAGTAATACTATCTATATCTCTTAATTTATTTATTTCGATAACACTATTTTTTATTCGAGAAATATATTCTTTTTTTAAATAATGTTCATGATTTAAAATAGCAATCCATTCAGGAATATTGATTTTAACGCCTTCTATTGGAAATTCAAATAAAGCTTCTTTTAAAATTGCATACATTTCTTTTTCATTCATATTCTCAACACTAATTGGTAATACTGGGACACCATAACTTTCTTTTAGTTTATTAGCTAAGTTTTCTGTTTCTGGCAACATAGGATGAACAGAATTTAGTATAACTATAAATGGTTTTCCTATACTTTTAAGTTCTTCAACCACTTGTTCTTCTGCGCTAACATATTCATTCCTAGGTATATCTCCTATTGAACCATCAGTAGTCATTACTATTCCAATAGTAGAATGTTCTTTAATAACTTTTTCTGTTCCAATTTCAGCAGCTTCAACAAAAGGAATAGGTTCACTATACCAGTATGACCTGTTTTCGTGATACCCATAAGTCTTTTTAAAAATTGCTCAAAAGCAACCTGTATTTTTCTTATACTAATACTTCACTTTTTTAATTCTATAATGAATTTCTAGTTTTTTATCTTTAGTTACATATATCTTATCTATTAATCTATTCATAATCTCTCTTGTTGGGTTTTTCATATCAAGAAAACTTTTAATTATATCTAAATATTCAACATAACAAGAGGAATCTTCATTTATACTAGAAATTTCTTCTTTTAATTTTTCTAATTTTTCGTTTGCAGTTTTAATATCTTCTTCAGTAGTTTTAAATAATCTTTGATAAGTTTCTACACTTATAATATTATTAAACTTATCATCATATAAAGAGTCTTGTTTTCTTTTTAATTCAGCTATCTTTAAATTAAGTTCATCAATCTTTTTTAATTTATCTTGTTTAGGATCAACATATTGATTTTTGATGATATTTTCAAATTCATCTTTATCATTAATATATTGATTAGCCATAGTGCTTAACTTATTATAGACAGTATTTTCTAATTTAGTATAGTTAATATAATGAGAAAAGCATATATCATACTTACTAAACTTACGATAGTTATTACAATTCATTGTAACTCTATCTCTTTTTTTATCATAACTAATACTCATTCTAGCACCACAGTCTTTACAATAAACTAAATCAGATAGGACATAATCAACATTTCTTCGTTCAGGATTATAATTATTAGAAGAATCTTTAATAGATTGTGCTATTTCAAATGTCTTTCTGTCTATAAGTGGTTCATGAGCATTCTCTTTAATGCACCATTCACTTTCAGGAACATTTTTCATCTTCTTAATCTTATAATTTACTTTTTGAACTCTGTGTTGAATTAAATCTCCAACATAAACTCTGTTTTTGATGATATTACTAACTGATGTGTGTTTCCATATTTCAGGATGGTCAAAGTTATTTAATTTAGCACCAGAGTATTTATACATAATAGGTGTTGGCAATTCTTCTCTTGTTAAGATTTCAGCAATTTGTGAACTACCATAACCAGCAACATATAAATCAAATATCTTCTTTACTACAGGAGCAGTTTCTGGATCTGGCACTAATTTGTGCTTATCTTCGGGATCTCTCATATAACCATAAGATGGAGCACTACCACAAAATTTACCATCTTTTTTCATTTGAAGTAAGTTTGAACGAACTTTTTTAGAAATATCTTTTGCATACATATCATTCATACTTAATTTAAATGGCATCATGTCTGAGCCACTAGTTTCATAAAAAGTATCTATATCGTCATTTACGGCAATATATCTGACATCATTTTGTGGAAAAAAGGTTTCAACATAGAAACCTGTCATAACATGGTCACGTCCTAATCTTGATAAGTCTTTTGTTATAACCATATTAATTTTTCCATTTTCAATGTCATTTAACATTCTTTTAAACTCTGGACGCTCAAAATTTGTTCCTGTATAACCATCATCAACATAAATATCAACTGCAACTAAATTCTGTGCTTTTAAATAACCAGTTAATAGACTTCTTTGATTAGTGACACTTTCTGATTCCATATCATCACCATCTTCACGAGATAGTCTTATATAAATGGCTATATTAAAAATCGTATTGTCTATTGCATATCTATTATACACTTTTAACTCCTTTCAGTAGACAACACATTCACTTTATTAGTTGAATCAATTATACTATTTTTTTCGTCCGTTTTAAATACTTTTAATGAATTTTTATTAGCCATATAGTATTTATATATACAGCTTTTTAAAACTTCTTTTAAATCACAACCATTACTATCATAAAATTCTAATGTGTCATACATGATTATTCCTCCACAATGAATTCTATGTGTAATAGTTTATAAAAATTACTATTCTTCATAAATTATCACACCTTTCTATTGATATTCTTTTAATAATTCTTCCATTTCTTTAAGTTCTTCTTCAGTAGGTGGTATTGCTTCACATCGTTTTCCATCCCAAACTTCAACTCCGTCTGGATCAAGTCTTATATGAGGACCTTTTCTACCAGTCATAATCTCATCTTGATTATTTGCTATATCAGTCACAGTTACAAAACTTTGGATTTTATTATTGGTAATATAAGAGTTAAGATATCCTTTAATAAATACTTTTGTTCCTTTAACAAAAAAATCTTTATATATTTCATAAAGATTTCGGTTAATATTAAAACTAGCAAAAACTTTTCTTTCATCATATTTAAGAGTGGTTAAACCAAACTTAATATAATCATTTTTATTATCTGTAATACTATTAATAGTTCCAGATATAATTATTTCATTTAAATCATATTTCATTTTTTATCATTCCTTTCATTTTAATTTTTTTTAAAGATTTAAATTATTTAAATAAATTTAAATTTATATTATTTATTAATATTATTTATTATCTTATTTATTATATTAGAAGATACTCGCTATACTGATTAGCAGTATCTTGCTATAAACTCTAGAAGATATTTGCTAAATATATTCTTCTAGTATTAGGTTCACTTTCAACTCTAATATAGTTTTTCTTTCTTAATGAAGCTATGCAACTAGTAATTGTTCTTCTAGATACTTTCATAAGATTACTTAAATATCTATTACTAGCAAAACAAAAACCCTCTTGCATTGATAGAGTAGTTATTAAACCCATTAAAAGTTTAGTAGTAGTAGATAAATCTTCATCTAATAAAACTACTACTGGAACTTCTACATACTTTAAATTTGTTATATCGTTATTCATAAATCATTCTCCTTTCTTAATTATAGGCAATAAAAAAACTTGTAACCACTACTTACAAGTCATACTAATAATGACAATAAAATCTCTGTGTGAGATAAATCTCACTAATAGGTTGCTTGAAGTAAAACATACATACAACATATTTCAATCCCTTTTATTCTTTTATTTTGTTCTTTGAAATATGTTTTACTTCAAACTAGTTCATCTTATATTTCTATAAGATAGGTTCTAATATAAATCTACGAACATTTACTGAACCTTTATTTGTTAGCGATTCAATCTTTTCTAACAAATCTCGTATGTGTATAATCCTCGACTGTATTCATTGAACCTTATATATTTGTTATCTTCTAATATTTGTAGGTTCTTTTTGAATCCAACATTTGTTATACTCAATTTCTTTTGAACTTTCCCAATGCTTATACTTGTGAATTCACATCTTTGGGATTGTTCTGCACATAGTATTTTGTATATCAGTTTTGTTTCAAACTTGATATTTTTATCTCTCCATACTCTTGGATCAATTAATTCTAGTTGCTTTTTTAATCTCATACATTTGACTTCCTCCTTTCTTTTTCTATGTTACCCATTTAATATTAAAGTGGGTTCATTTGGAAACATATATAATATATCATGCTAATTACATCATTGTCAACACTTTTACTCAAAAAATTAAAAAATGTTGACATTTTTACCCAATAGGTGTATTATTATGGTGTGAGGTGAATTTCTATGCTAGAAAAAAATATCGGTGAAGTAATTACCGAAGCTAGAGAAAAAGCTAATCTTTCGCAAAGACAACTTGCAAAATTGGCTAATATAAATAACTCTGAACTTTCTAAAATAGAATCAGGTGTTAGAAAAGAACCAAGTCCTAAAATACTTCGTAAGATAAGTAATGTATTAGATGTTAATTATAGTGATCTAATGTATATGATTGGACTAGGTATAGAAGTCAGTCCTTTAAATCCTTTTATAAAAGATTATTATTCTAAATTAAAAGGAGATGAACTTAATGAGGCTGAAGTTAATGTTTTAGGAAATAAACAAAATCTAGAAAAGTTAGTTTTATCTTGTGAAGAAAAGTTAAATGATAAAAGCATAATAGAAAGTGAAAGAGAGTTATTACAAAATACTATTGAAGATACAAAGTATCAAATCAATACACAAAATGAAATTATTAATTTAATTCAAAGTTTAAAAGTAAAGGAGAGAAATAAAAATGCGAAATAGTAAAATATTAAAGATAGCAGTAATATTATTATCAATATTCTTTGTAGTAAGTTTTGGATTATCACAAATAATTGGCAGTGATTATTTTAAAAATATGTTCTGGGCTTCAACAGCTTTACTTGCAGTTAGTCTTATATTAGATCTAAATGCATGGAGTAAATTAGGATTAGACATTGATAAGAATAAATCAAAAACTATTAAAAGAAGTTTTGATGATAGCACAACATTGTTGGTTGTATTTTTCGGAACATTGTTATGTTTAGTTGTATTATTTGATACATTGAATCATAATGTTATGAAAAATAATCTTGTCATAATAGGTGCATTTATTATGACATTAGAATTTGAATTATTTATGTATCTATCAGTATGGAATGCTAAAAAAGATACAGCAAATTTATTAAAGAATAATAAATAATTCAAATAAAAAAATAACCTTTTACCTTTTCGTTAGATTAGGTATTAGGTTATTTTTATTTAAAGAATACGTGGCACGTTTTGTTGCGAAGCAATGAAAGTGGCGATAGTATTCTTTCTTTTTTATGAAGTCGCAAGACAAAATAAAAAAGAGCAACATTCACTTACGATAGTTTGTGAAATGTTGCTTATCGGGTTTCAAAAGGGTGTCCCTTTGCACACTATTCCTAGTTGGCATTATGCCGACTTGGTAGTGTGTTACTATCTTGTCTAAAAGATAGTCTTTCAAAATTATTCATTACTTATATAATCAGCTAGTTCTATTGCTATATCAAAATGTCTAGTATCATGTTGAGTTCCTGCATATTCTCCCTCAGCATGTCTTTGATCCCATTCTGGAGCATCTAATAAATCCCCACTTGTTAAGAAATAATATAATTGTAATCCTCTAAAATCACATACAGATTGCATTGCAGAACATTCCATTTCTACTGATATACAACCATCTGCTTTTCTTTTAGCAAAATTATTTTCAGTTTCACGATAGAATGAATCAGTTGTCCAATTTTTACCTAAAACATAAGGTAATTTTTTATAATCCATAAATTCAGCGACTTTATTTGCATTTGTATTTGTAATATAATCTGATGCCTCTTTATAATGATAACTTGTTCCCTCATCTCTATAAGATTCAGTAGGTATCATTATCTTACCATGTGCTATATTTTTATCTAAACAACCAGAACCACCGAATACAACAAATTTATCAGTATCAATTACTTCTGTAACATCTTCAAGTATTCCTACTGACGCAGGAGATCCTAAAAATGTTTTATAAAACGCAAATACTTTACCATTATAATTTATCTTATAAATTGGAAAAGTCCCTGTTACCATTTTAAATGTTGAACATTGTTCTACATCATAATTTTTTAATACATAATCTTCAATTATATTTGAAAATGTAACTATACAAGCATCACATTTCAATCTGTTTTCTTTTGGTTTAGGATTTACTATTGATGGAGATTTATCATCAAAACTATTTACTATCATAATACCACTCCTTTATTTTTTTAATTGTAATAAAACTTTATAATCTAATAGTTCAAATTCTTTTTCATAATCTGCATTATCTAATTTTTCAAATGATAAAGTTGATAAAGTTTCTGTTGCTATTTGTTTTTGATAATTATTAAGCATATTCTTAACTTCTTCATCTTCAGCTATAACTGATAGTTTTATTCTATCTACAACATCATAATTCGCTTCTTTTCTTGCTACCTGACATTGTCTTAATAGTTTTCTATACATAAATTCTTCATATAGTTTTTCATCTATAGTTATATCAAGTGCTACTAGTTTATCATTTTCTTCTGCTACTTTGATTCCATCATTATACTTATATTCAACTTTTAATGTGTCATGCACTAATTCCATATCATCTAATACCATTTTTTCATTATTACTATATTTATTATAAAGTTCTTTCATTTCATCATCATTAAGATTTAATAATAAATCTTTAACATGATTTACTTTTTCTTTATAAGTCATTCCTGCAACTTTAAAATCAAGAGTTAAATATGGAGTACATAATGAATCTTTATTATCTAAATATTCTATATCTTTAACATTTAATTCATCTTTTAATATTTGGTCATATTCATCTAAAGATATATGTTTAAATCCACATAAATATAGTTTGCTTAATGGTTGAGTTAATTTTAAATTATTTTCATTCTTTATTCTTAAAGCCATTGTAACTATATTTCTTACTTTATCAGTTTCATCTAATAATTTTTGATCATAAGAATTTGCTTTTGGAAATACTGATAAATGTACTGACTCGGCTTCATTTGGTTCAACTTTTGTTACTAAATTTATCCATACATAATCTGTCATATAAGGTATTATTGGAGCCATTACTTGTAGCATTGATTTAAGTGCATTATATAGTGATTGATATGCCGAATATTTTTCATCATTCATATCACTTTTCCAGAATTTTTTTCTATTTATTTTTATATACCAATTAGATACTTCATCAACATATTCATCAAATAATTTTACAACATTGTTTGGTTCATGATTATCATAAAACTCTGTTGCTTCTTTAACAAATTTATTTGTTCTATTATCTAACCATTTATCACTTACACTATAAACATCATATTTTTTAGTTAAGTCTGGTTTATCTATGTCATAGTATAAATCAAAGAATGAAGCTATATTATAGAAGTTCATTAATTTTCTTTTTGCTTCTTCCATCATCTTAAATCCAAATCTTATATCATTTACACGATTAGTTCCTAGATAATTGTATCTTATTGCATCTGCACCATGTATATTAACAACATCATCGAATGTTAAATCATTTTTATTTGATTTACTAAATTTAGATCCATCTTCTTTAACAACCATTCCATATGTACCTAATTGTTCATAAGGTATTTTATCTTCTAAGACAGTAGACATAAATAGCATTGAATAGAACCATAATCTTATTTGTTCTGTTGCTTCAACAACTAATTCAGCTGGGAAGTATTCTTTCCAATACTCTTTATCTTCAAAATATTTTAAAGTAGAGTAAGGAACTATTCCAGCATCAAGCCAAACATCTCCAACTTGTGGAACTCTTTCAACTTCTTTTCCACAACTAGGACATTTTATTTTAACTTCATCAATAAATGGTCTATGTAATTCTTGTAAATTATCTACAACATCAGGATTAACTGCTAATTCTCTTAATTCTTCTTTTGAACCAACAACAGTTAAATGTCCACATTCACATTTATAGAATGGTAAAGGTAATCCATAATATCTTCTTCTTGATATATTCCAAGAGCCCATATTAGTTAACCAATCTAACATTCTTTTTTCTTGATATTCTGGTGTATATTTAACTTTCTTTGCATTTTCTATTAATTTTTCTCTTACTGGATCAACATCGATTGCCCATTCTTTAACAAGTCTAAACATTATATCTTGCTTACATCTCCAACAATATGGATAAGCATGTTTGTAATCATGAGTAAAGAATAATTTACCTCGCTTGTCTAATTCTTCAAATACTAAATCTTGAACTTCTTTTGCATTCATACCAGATAAGAATCCGAATCCATCATAGATATAACCAGATTCATCTATTGGTATTATCTTATCTAGTCCTAAAGATTCTCCTAATTCAAAATCTTCTGCACCACAACCTGGGGCTATATGAACTATACCTGATCCTTCAGAATTATCTACCATATCCCATAAAACTATTTTATGTTTTACATCTTTTTGGGCTTCTAATTCTTCAAAGCAAGTTTCATATTCTAATCCTTCTAAATCTTTTCCTTTGCATGTTTCTAAAACCTTTGCTTTTTCTTTAAACTTCTTATCAAATACATCTTTGCATAATAATAATTTTTCTCCATCAAAATCAGCAACTACATATTCAAAGTCTGGATTAACTGCAAGAGCAACATTAGCACATAAAGTCCAAGGTGTTGTAGTCCAAACAACTGCTTTATAATCTTTACCTACAACAGGTAATTTAAAAAATACTGCTTTGCAAGTTACATCATGATAACTTCCTGTCATTTCATGTTCTGATAAAGATGTTCCACATCTAACACACCAAGGCATTGGTTTATATGTTTCTTTTATCATTCCTCTTTCATGACATTTTTTTAAGAAATACCATATACTAGTGATATTATTATCTGCTAAAGTATAATATGAATTATCCCAATCCATCCATTGACCTAATCTTTTAGATTGTTCAGTTATAATACCTGAATATTTTTTTACACGATCAACACAAGCATTAGTGAAGTTTTCAAGTCCAAAATTCTCAACATCTTTTTTATTTTTGAATCCTAAATCTTTTTCAACTTCTACTTCAACCCAAAGTCCTTGTCCATCAAAACCATTTCTGTAATGTGATGTATAGCCATTCATTGCTTTATATCTTAAAAAACAATCTTTAAGACTTCTACCAAATGCATGATGAACTCCCATTTTATTATTTGCTGTGATAGGACCATCGATGAAACGATATTTCTTCCCATTTTTATTCTTTTCTCTTAATTTGTTGAAGCATTGATGTTCATTCCAATATTTCAATACTTCTTCTTCATTTTTGACAAAATCATAACCTTTTAAATTTGCCATTTTTCTTCATCTCCCTTTTCTTATCAAGCAATTATCTATAATAAAATAAAAGAGCTTTTCCTATTATAAATAGAAAAAGCCCTGACTTTCTTATACCACTATTTACAACAATCCAACAATTGCGTCTTCTATAACGGGAAGACCCCGTTGATTCTTACTAAAAGTTCAGAATCACAACAATAGAGTGATATTCATGTTATAACTACTAATACAGGTTTTCCACTATCTCCTGCTCACTATAAATCTTCGTATAATAACATTACTGTCTCTATTATAGTCTTTTGCTTGCTGGTTAAAATAATATCATATTTACACACAAATGTCAAATATAGTCAATTGTTTTCTATTTTCTTACTTTTTTCATTACTAATTATATCATATTTTAAATCTTTTATATACCAGAATACAATTTCTCAATCATTTCATATTCTTCGCCTAATTGAGTATATAATTCAGATATTTTATTTTCGTATTCTTCTTTCTTATTATTGTATTCAACAAGTTTCTTTTTTTGAAAGAAGAAAGGTTTACTATCTTCCAAATGATTAATTAAAGTTTGATAAAATTTAATTCTATTATCTATCATTCTTAAATTAATATTAGAATCTTCAATCGCATATTTAATATTTAATTCTAATAACTTTTCAAATAACTCATTATCTTCATTTTTCTTTTTAGTCATATTGCACCTCCAATACTTAAAGATTTACTACATAATTAATTATATCATTTTTTTAACGAATAATCTTCGGTTTTATAGTTAAAACTAATTTTAATGGGACAATGGTATCGGTGATAGTTATGTTTGATAATAATTTACGATATGCTAGAGAAGAATTAGAAATGACACAAACTGAACTAGGTTATGTATTTGGAGTATCTGATTCCGCAGTTAGATCATGGGAAACTGCTCATGATTCTATACCTTTATCAAAACTAATTAAATTTTGTGATATGTATGATTTTTCATTAGATTTTATTTGTGGTTTAATTAGAAAGAATATAAAGTATGGTCATTTCAAAACAGATAAAGTTAAAATTAGTAAGAAATTAAAAGAATTAAGAAAGAGTTTAAATATATCTCAACAAAAGTTATCTGATGATTGTAAAATATCTCAAACAACATATAGTGGTTATGAAACAGGTCATTATCTAATTAATACAACTAATCTTTATTATATTTGTAAAACTTATAATGTTTCTATGGATTGGATTGTTGGAAGAACTAATAACAAAAAAATAGGCAAATAAAAAAAGCGAGAGTATGTTAATTAAAACATATTCTCGCTTTTATAATACATTTAGTGAATAACAATAATCATATACATTTAATTTTTCATTGATTTTAGTATTTATTTTTTCATTTTTAAAGTCATATTGAAAGATATTAAATAACATTTCTACTGAAAACTTTTTCTTTTCTTCAAGTGATAATTCCATATACTTTGCTGAAATAAATAATAAGTTTTTATATTTAGCAAAGTTAGTTATTACATTTTTAGATTCAGGATCTAGTATTAATAATACATTTTTTAAAAGTTTAATAAAGTTATTAATATCATAAGTAGGTGTAAATCCTAAATCTTCAAGTAGGTGTATTGCTAATCTAATCTTATCAATATCATTTAAATCATCATACATATTAAGTAAATCAATAACTTTTTCTGTGTTATTATCTAATAACATAAATATTCTCCTTTCAAATTAGCCATTTTAGGCACTTTATTTAAAGAACAGATAAGAGATTAAACCTTAACTTAAAACTTAACTATAAGTATTTAAATGGGGTATAATCTCAAATTTCTGTTTTACTATTTATCACTCTAACAATTAAAAAAATCAAGAGTATTTTTAAATTTTATCTACTTAAATCAAAATCATCTTTATCATATTCATCTTCATCATAATCTCTAACTCGTTCTTTATAATAATCTGGTGCTTCAACATATTCAAATAATTCGTCTTGTTTGGTTGTTCCTTTAGATATTTTAATAACATCTCCCATATCAAATTCACTATTATCATAACAATCTTTAACAACTAAAGCCGTTTCATCTTTAGTATAATCATTACCTCGTTGTAATAGTTTTCTTAAGAATTTCTTTAGTAATTGAAATAGTTCATTTAATCTATAAATTAAACTTCTATTTTCATCTTTTAGTTCTTTATTTTCAGTTTCAAGTTTACTAACTTCTTTCTTATATTTTTGATTTTCTTTTTCTAATGATTTATAACTATTAGCATAACTATCAACTTCATTAAATATTGTTTGTAGTTTAGGTTGTAATTCCATTACTTTTTTAGATTCACTAATAACATTATTCATACTATCAAAAGTATCTTTTCTAACTTTAACAAAATCTTTATCTACAATAAATGTTTGTTTGGTTGTTTTCATTTTTTCTTCAAAATCATTCATTGCTTTATCAAATCTATCATTTTTAACATTTAATTCATGATTTAATTTTTTAGTAAGTTGTTTATATTCTTTTATTTTAATGTGTTTATTATCACTTCCTTTAATACCTCTTTCTAAATCATAACCTTTTTCAGTTAGTCTTTTATGATATAAATCTTGTAAATGTGATAATTGGATTTTATCTTTAATATATTGCTTTTTAGAAATAGTATATCTTTCAGTGTTAGTTCTTTTATCTAATTTCTTAACTAGTGGAATAACAACACAATGAATATGTGGTGTTTCTTCATCTAAATGGACAGTTGCATGAAGTATTTGTTCTTTTTTATAACCTAAATCATTATAAACAAATTCCATACAAGTATCAGCCCAATCTTTTATTTGTTCTCTAGACATATCTTTAAAGAAATTATGTGAAGCAGTCATAACTAATTCATCAGCAACAACATTTTTAGAACTATTTAACATTTCATGGTATCTTTTCTTTCTATCAGCTCGTTCAGTTTTCATTCTTTCATCATGTTCCTTTTTATATTCTTTAGTTAATTCATCAAAACCCTTAACATATTTAACATTTAAAGGAACAAGTTCTATATTGTTTTTAGTTAATTCTAATTTAATATTAGGGTTTGATTGATATGCTTTCTTTTCTCGTTTATTATGTGATCCTATTTGTGCTAAATCGGGTATAGTCATAATAGGTTCAACTCTTAATATTGCATAATTTAATTCCATAAATCATTCTCCTTTCTTTTTAAACAACAAAAAAGATATGTCGTTAAACATACCTTTAATTACATTTTTTATTATAATTACAATAATCTCTTATTTTACATTTCTCACAATTAGGGTGTTCTCCACATATATTAGCAGACCTTAATAAACAAAATTGTTGGATTATTGATTCAACGATTATCTCATCACAGTTATTTAATATTGCTATCTTTTTAATTATATTTAATACTTGTTGTTCTGTTGCATTAGCATTTTCTACAATTCCTAGTCTATGACTACCAAATAATCTTTCTAATTGAGAACTCTTTTTACAAGTATTAACACCAACTCGTTTTAAATAATCATAAGCAAAAGCTCGTCCAACTTGTATCAGTTTATATTTACCACTATTAAACATATTAGCAATATCATTAGGAGTTTCTTTTTTTACAAACTTATCTAAACTTCCATAATCTTTTTCAATTCTTTCTAATACCATTATATTTTTAGATAATGCTTTCATCTGATTATTTATCATTGGGTTAGTGCAATGAATCTTCCTTAACTTATTAACTAAAATACTTGGTTCAACTACCTTTAAATAATTCTTATCATAGTTATGAAAAATCTTATCAATAGTTTCCATATTTTCTCTTATATTGTTATCTCCCCATCTGTGATTTGAGAGTAGAGCAATAATTAATGCTTTTAAATGTTCTTCAAAAGAATATTTTTTGCCTTTTTTTCTAGATTTAACATTATTAACTAAATCTTTTATATCTCTCATATAATCATAATTAATATAATCCATACTTTCTTTAATAAGAGGGTATATTTCTTTTAAATCTTTATCTTCAAGTAGGGTAATATTTTTTACCATTTCATAATTAGGATTATATATTACTTGATTATCAATACAATCTTTTAAAATTTCTATAACTTCTTCATTAGATAAATACTTAACTCTCTCAATAGGGAATATAACTTTATTTACTTTAACATATTTTATCAGCAAAGGTATTAATTCATCTTTTTCTAAAAATTGTCCATTTTTCATAAAAAAATATCTCACTTTCTATAAATTAGTCTTTAACTAATAAAGTGAAATATTGTCTTTAGCCCTTATTTTATCGGCATTTCTTTATTTTTATATTTGGGTATCACTTATTCAACATCACCCATGGTGTCATAACCATTCTTGGTCCATTTTCATCCTCATATCCCTTTGCAGCGTCAATTACATATCCTACACAATCTACCATTCTAATAGAAGCACTAAAATCATCTATTTGAATAGAAGCAGCAGTAGCAGGAACAAACTTTGGCTCAGTAGTCATAATAGTTTTTCCAGCAGCAGATTGAGGAAGTTCATCTAATGTTCTTTTTTTCTCAAACTCATCAGGAATATTAGGGATAACCAAATTTTCCATAAATCTTTTTATAAATGTACTCTTACCAGTTCTCACAGCACCAACAACACCTAAATAAATATCACCACCACATCTTTCAGAAATACTTTTTATAACATCAATTTTTTCCATAAAAACCTCACTCTCTATTCAATTAATATTATGTATATTAAATAATAATATTAAAAAAATTAGACAAAACATCTAATTTTTATTGCTCTAAATATTTATTAATATCTTTAGGTACGCCATCATTCATAATGGTATCAATAATTTTTTGTTCTTTTTCTTTACTAACCTCTCTACCCGTAATTTTTGAAATATCCTGTATAACCTCTCTTAAAGTATTTTCATTTTTCATATTAGGTCCTTGTAATTTATTAGCTAATGAAAGAATTGTTTGCTTATCAACGTTAGTTTTCTTTTCTACCTTTTTAAAAAATCCATCTGAAAAGCTCATATTTTACCTCCTGATTTATTATATGCAAATTAGTAGAAAACATCGATTATTTATTATCATATATATAATAAAAAAGAAACTAACCTAAATAGCTAATTTCCATTTTTATTTTTGAATTTAATATTTATAGGTGTCCCCTCAAAATCGAAATTTTCTCTTATTTTATTTTCTATATATCGTTTATAAGAAAAATGAACTAATCCTTTACTATTAACTGATAGAGTAAATTCTGGAGGTCTTGTCCCAGTTTGACTGCCAAAATAAATTTTTAATCTTTTTCCTTTATAAGAAGGTGGTTGATTTAACATAACAGCATCTCTAATAACATCATTAAATACACTAGTCTTAATCTCTTTAGTAGAGTTATAAAAGACTTTATCAATTTCTGGCATTAAAGTATGAATTCTTTTCTTTGTTTTTGCTGATAAAAATACAATAGGGGCATATGATAAAAATTGAAATTCACTTCTAACCAAAGCCGTAAATGATTTTATGTCATTTTTATCGTTTACAGTATCCCATTTATTTACAACTAATACAATAGGCTTACCAGCATCTAATGCATAGCTAGCAATATGTTTATCATGCTCAATAATACCTTCTTCAGCATTAATTACTATTACACAAACATTACTTCTTTCTATAGCTCTCATACTTCTAATAACGCTGTATTTTTCTATATTTTCATATATTTTACCTTTTTTTCTAAGTCCAGCAGTATCAATAGCAATGTAATCTTTACCATTATATTTAAATTTGGTATCAACAGCATCCCTAGTAGTACCAGCAACATCACTGACAATAGCTTTATTCTCATTGATTATAGCATTAAGTAAACTACTTTTGCCAACATTAGGTCTACCTATAATACAAAATTTTACTTTATCATCATCAACTTTATCATCAGAAATAGGATTAAAATTTTCAACAACCTTATCTAATAACTTATCAATACCTATATTATGTTCTCCACTAATAGGAATAACGTCTTCAAATCCCAAGTTATAAAACTCATAAAAATTATACATTCTTTTTTTATTATCTAATTTATTAACAGCAACAATAACTTTTTTTCCAGATTTTTTCAAAATATCTCTAATAACTTGATCGTTATATGATATTTCTTCTTTTCCATCAACGATAAATATAATTAAATCAGCCTCATCAATAGCTATCTCCACCTGTATTTTTATTTCATCGTTAAATAAGTCCTTTCCAACATCAATTCCTCCAGTATCAATTAAATGAAATTTATATTCTCCATATGTAACATCTCCATATATTCTATCTCTAGTAACACCAGGAGTATCCTCAATTATAGATATTTTTTTTCCAACTAATCTATTGAAAATTGTACTTTTACCAACATTAGGTTTTCCGACTAAGCAAACAGTAGGCATTGCCATATTACCACCACCTTTATTTTAATTTAATTCCTTTATTTATTATGTCTTGTACTTCTTTATATACTATTATACTATCTAATTTTTCACTATAGTTTGTATAATATTTGTTATCATAATAGTATAATACATTACATTTATCCATATCATCTAGCTCTATTTCATTAAAAAAATAACTATTTATATGAAATTTCACTTTAATATCAAGATCATTTCCATATTTATCTATATTATCAATTTCTATAATAATTCCATATAAGTAATTAACATATATATCTATACTACATAAGCCAGATATATGAAAATCTTTTTTTACATTTATTAGACTATTCTTTAGTATTTCTAATATTTCCTTAGTGTCATATAAATTATTTATATATTTTTTATTAATTTTTACAATATACAAATCATCAATAACTTTTATATTCATACCATCACCTAGAATAATTTATTCTAAGTATATTAATTGGTGCCATTATCTATAATTTTTAATATTTTATCATGTACATCTATTTTGCCAGTTTTACTAATAACAGAAAAAAGTATTAAATCATCTGTATCTATTAAATTTAAAGTTTCTTTAATAATTTTAATATTTTTATCATAGCTATTTCTTGATACCTTATCAGTTTTAGTAGCAATGATTGTAACTGGAATATTATAATATTTCAAATAGTTGTACATAAGTACATCATCTTCTGTTGGTTTATGTCTAAAGTCAACAAGCATAAAAACTTGTTTTAAGTTATCTCTTTCTTTCAGATAATCTTCAATAATAATTCCAAATTTATTCTTTAATTTTTTACTTACCTTGGCAAATCCATAACCCGGAACATCTACTAAATAGAATGATTTATTAATTAAATAAAAATTTAAAGTTTGAGTTTTTCCTGGTATAGAGCTAATTCTAGCAACGCTTTTTCTATTTACTAATGTATTAATAAAACTACTTTTACCAACATTACTTCTTCCTACTAATAAAAACTCTGGTTTTTCATCTGTAGGATATTGACTTCTTCTAACAGCAGAAGTTATAAAATCAACACTAGTAATTTTCATAAAATCACTCCTTGCTGAGAGTATTATATCAAAAAAAAGACTGATAATCAAATTTCTATTCTAATACAATTTGTAGTTCAAAATAATTTACAAACAATTATATCTTTGCTATACTAAAATAGAGCCGCTGGTTCTCTTGGAAGTAGAGGTGTTTTTTTATGACAAAGTATATATTTGTAACAGGAGGGGTAGTTTCTGGTTTAGGAAAAGGAATAACAGCATCCTCTTTAGCTTTATTATTGAAATCAAGAGGATATAAAGTATTTATGCAAAAATTTGATCCTTATATAAATGTTGATCCTGGAACAATGTCTCCTTACCAACACGGCGAAGTTTTTGTGACCGCTGATGGGACAGAAACAGATCTTGATTTAGGACATTATGAACGTTTTATAGATGAAGAATTGAATTATACATCAAATATAACAACTGGTAAAATTTATAAAACGGTAATTGACAAAGAAAGAAAAGGAGATTATTTAGGAGCAACTGTTCAAATTGTTCCCCATATAACAAATGAGATAAAAAACAAAGTATATGAAGCAGCTAATACCAGTAAAGCTGATATAGTAATAACTGAAATAGGAGGAACAATAGGCGATATAGAATCACAATCATTTATAGAGGCACTAAGACAAATAAGAAATGAATTTGGTAAAAAGAATACTTTATTTGTTCATGCTACATTAGTTCCTTATATATATGGTTCTTATGAATTAAAAACTAAACCAACACAACATAGTGTGATAGAACTAAGAGGAATGGGTATACAACCAGATATTATTGTAACAAGAAGTCCTATTCCCCTAAATGAAAATCAAAAAAGTAAATTATCATTATATTGCAGTATTCCTAAAGAAAATGTAATAGAAAGTTTAGATGTAAAAAACATATATCAAATACCACTTAATTATTATGAACAAAAAATGGATGAAATAGTTCTAAAACAATTTGACTTACCACTTAATAAAAGTAATTTAAAGGAATGGGAAAAATTAGTTAATATTACCAACAACTTAAAAAATGAAGTAGAAATATCTTTGGTTGGAAAATATGTAGAGCTTCATGATGCTTATATATCAGTAACAGAATCCTTAAAACATGCTGGCTATAAATACAACACTAAAATAATAATAAATTGGATAGATTCTGAAAAGTTAGAACAATCAACAAACTTAGAAAAGATATTTAAGAATTCCAAAGGAATAATAGTACCAGGAGGATTTGGTAATAGGGGAATAGAAGGAAAAATACTTGCAATTAATTACGCCAGAACACATGATATCCCTTATTTAGGATTGTGTCTAGGAATGCAGTTAGCTGTAATAGAATTTGCAAGAAATGTCTGCCAAATCCCTAAAGCATCCTCAACAGAGTTTGATGAGATGTGTGAAGAGCCAATAATTGATTTAATGCAAGATCAAAAGTCAATAACAAATATGGGAGGAACTTTAAGGCTAGGAAATTATGAATGTAGCTTAGTTCCCAATACATTAGCATATAAGTTTTATAATCAAGAAAAAATTTATGAACGTCATAGACATAGATATGAATTTAATAACAAGTATCGAGAAATACTTGAAAAAAATGGAATGGTATTTTCAGGAATAAACAATCCTGCTAATTTAGTTGAAATAGTAGAATTACCAACTAAAAAATTTTTTGTAGCCTGTCAATTTCATCCAGAATTTAAATCTCGTCCCACAAAACCACATCCACTTTTTGAAAACTTCATAAAAGCAGCTATTAAATAATAAAATATTAGAAGGAATAAAATCCTCCTTTTTTGTCTTGGTAAATGTTTATCTTTCTATAAATTATGCTATAATACTAAAAAAGAAATATTTATAATTAAAATTTTATAATCTTAGATAAGAGGATGATTAAATGAAAAAAATAAGAAAATTAACATCATTTTTAATAATAATAACATTTTTATTATTAATATGTACTAACAATCCAAATCAAATAAAAAACAAATTTTTAAATAGCATCAGTTATTTTTCTAATAAAACTGGTCTTACTAAAATAAAAGCTTTAGGTAATTTAATTACTGATAGTGAGCTAAAACATCTAAAAGACTCTGGTATTACTGGTGTGGAGTATAGTTTTGATAGTTTATACTACCCATATTATAGTTATTTATCAGAAAATGAAAAATCTATTTATAAACAAATATATGCTAACGCAAACAGTTTATCAACAACTTTTATTCCTACTACAGAAATATCTAAAAACAAAATAAATAAAATTTTTGAATCTGTTTACAATGACCATCCAGAGTTATTTTGGTTGAGTAATAGCTATTCATACAAATATACTAGTAAAGGGAATTGTGCTCAAATTATTTTAAAATTTAACGAGACAGCCCAAAATATTAATCAATCTAAAGAGTTATTTGAAAATAGTGCCAATACTATCATAAATGGAGCTAAAAATTTAAAAACTGATTATGCTAAAGAAAAATATGTTCATGATTCAATAATAAATTTAGCTAAATATGATGAAACTGCTTCGTTAAATCAAAGTGCATATAGTGCTTTGGTAAGTGGAAAAACAGTATGTGCTGGATATTCTAGAGCCTTTCAATATATTATGATTAAATTAGAAATACCAACATTTTATTGTACAGGATATTCTGATGGCGATCATGCTTGGAATATAATCAAATTAGATGATGGTTACTATAATGTTGATTTAACTTGGGATGATAAAAATTATATATCATATACATATTTTAATTTAACAGATCAAGAATTTTCTAAAACTCATAAAAGAACAAACTTATCAATAAATCTTCCAAGTTGTACAGCAACAAAATATAAATATAAAAAAACAACTTCTAATACTAAAATGCCTAAATATCAGCCTAATTACTCAAAAGAGCAAAATAATACTAAAGAATATCCAACCCAAAACTCAACTACCACAACTAATAATGAAAAAAGTCAAAATATAGAAATACCAACTAATCAAACAACTACAGAAACTTCAACATCATCTAATGAACAAGAAGAAACCAAAAATCTACCATCTTCAACCACTACTGTAGATAATAATGGGATACAAGATAGTAAAACAGAAACTACTCAATAAAAAGATATCCACAATTCTGTGGATATTGTTCCTTTGAAATTCGATGGACTAGTAAAAAGATTTGTTATAAATTTATTTAATACAAGTTTAAAGTTTTATGAAAAAATAGTTTATTATTCTTTAAAAATTTTAAAAGAATAAAATACGCCGAAAATTTAGATGTGATTTCCCAATTAATCTATTTAAAAGAACATAGATATCTAATCTATTATCTCAAAAGTAGTTCCTTCTCTAGTATCTTTAATTATTATTCCTTTTTCTTCCAATTCTTTTCTAATAGCGTCAGCTTTATCATATTCTTTATTCTTTTTATAAATATTTCTTTTGCTAATTTCACGATTAATATATTGTAAAGTATCCTTATCAACAGTTTTCTTGTTATTTTTAAGTAAATCAAGAGATAAAACCTCATCAAATTTTTTAACTAATTCTCTTTTTGTGAAATCATTTATATTTTTATCTTTTAACAAATCATAAAGTAATGTAATACTCATAGAAGTGTTAAGATTATCTTCTAGAGTATTTTTAAATTTGTCAATATATTCATTATAAATTGTTTTATTTAGTTGGCCTTCTTTTTTTAAAGACAATATTTTCTTTTTTAATTTTTTATAAGCTGATTCGGCTCCTGTTAATATCTTATCTGAAAATGTAAGTGTATTATGATAATAAGAATTAAGGCATAAATATCTATAACTTAAAGGATTATACCCTTTTTCTTCTAATAAAGAGACAGTTAAAAATTCTCCATTACTTTTACTCATTTTTCCATTTTTATCATTTAAAAATCCCATATGTACCCAATAATTACACCACTTATGTCCTAAATAACATTCACTTTGTGCAATTTCGTTAGTATGATGAGGAAATATAGCATCTTCTGCACCACAATGTATATCTAAATTTTCTCCTAAATATTTTAAACTAATTCCAGAGCATTCAATATGCCAACCTGGATACCCTCTTCCCCAAGGACTATCCCATTGCATTTCTTGATTATTAAACTTAGAATTAGTAAACCACAACCCAAAATCAAATGGATTTTTCTTAGAAGTATCTTCTTTTATATCTTCTCTAACTGCAACCATTAAATCATCAGCATTTCTTCCAGATAATTTATAGTAATCACTATATTTAGTTGTGTCAAAATAAACATTTCCATCACTAATATAAGCAAATCCATCATCAAGCAACTTTGAAATAATTTTAATATATTCATCAATATTATCAGTAGCAGGACTAACAATTTCAGGCCACTTAATATTAAGCTTTTTACAATCATCTTTAAAACAATCTGTGTAATATTTAGCAATTTCCATAGAGGATTTATGTTCTCTTTTAGCAGCTACCAGCATTTTATCTTCTCCATTATCACCGTCTCCAACCATATGCCCAACATCAGTAATATTCATAACTCTTTTAACATTATATCCTAAGAAAACAAGACTTTTTTCCAATATATCTTCAGAAATATATGTTCTTAAATTTCCTATATGAGCATAATGATAAACGGTAGGCCCACAAGTATACATTTTTACATCTTTACCTTTATTAGGAATGAATTCTTCTATTTTTTTATTTAAAGTATTATATAGTTTCATTTTTATCACCCTTCAATAAATCATATTTTTCCTACAACCAATTATATATTACAACTACTTAAAAATCAATTATTGTACTAAAAAAAAGTGTAAATTGTTATATCTAATTATTGCAAAAAATTACCATTTATATTATAATCAACTTGAATAATGAAAGGAGTCTTTATCATGAGAAAGTCTAAATCAACAATATTAGGCATAAATGCTAATATAATAACTGCAGTAGCATATATAGGAGGTTTAATTTTGATGTGGATTCCTACAATATGTTATTTTGCATGGATAATTCCTTTTTTAATATATTTAATAGAAACTGAAAATAAATTTATTAAAAATCATGCATCGCAAGGGATTTTTGTTTACTTAGGAACTTCGATTATATCAATTGGTGTATATATATTTTTAAAACTTTTCTCTGTTCCAATAGATTTCAACCAAATTTATAACATCTTAGCAAGTGGTTCGCTAATAATAATATTATTAATTTCTTTGTCAGTAAGTATTTTAAAAATTGTTGTATCTTTCTATATTTGCATTGCTACTATAAAATCATGGAATTATGAAAAATATGACATTCCTTACATAAAGAAATACTTGAAAAAATTTAGAAAATTTTTACTAAAACTAGAAAAAAATGGTGATAAAAGTATTAATTATAAAGATAATACACCAAAAAATAACACTTCTAATAATCCACCAACAAAAAAAGATGAAATATTTAAGTCTTCAAAAAAATATCATAAGAGAAAGTTAAATATTAAAAGTATTTATATCAATAATAAAAAGTAGAAACTACTAATAAGCCAATATTAAAAATACAGGCTATTAAAGTTATCTACTTTTTTAATATATTATACACTTCATCTATATCCGTAATATCTTCATATTTATATCTAGGTATAACATGTAGATGAAAATGTTTTACTTCTTGAGCAATACCATTATTTTGTTCAAAAGTAATACCATCACAATTTAATTTTTTTTCTAATATTTTGCTAATCTTTTTAGCAACCTCAAAAATATGTAACAAAGTATTATTATCAATATCTTCAATATCTTTATAATGTTTTTTAGGTATAATTAAACAATGACCATTACTTCTAGGATTTACATCCAAAATACTTATAACAATGTCATCCTCATATATTTTCTTACTTTCTATTTCGTTATTAATAATCTTACAAAAAATATCCATAATCACTTATATCCTTTCTTAACATCATCTCAAGTATAAAATAAAAAAAAGAAAAAATCAATCATTATTGAATTGATTTTTAGTGAACACTTTGCGAACATTCAAATATATTATGTAAAGAAACTACCAAAAATATTCACAAAAAAATAAATTTATAGTATAATTAATCTACGTTATATAGGGAAGTAGTGATATAATGAAAAAAATTATAATAATATCTTCTCTAATTTTAGTAGTTTTGCTGTCCTCTACAATTGGATATAAAGTAGTAAGTGCAAATACTAAAATAGATGAAATAGATGATATTATTACAATACAAGAAAAAGAAGAAGATTATTTAACTTATTATAATTATACTTTGGATAATCCTAATATTATATTAAATCCATATAATATTTCTCCTTTAAGTGCAATCATAATTTTTGAAACAAAAACAGAGGAAGAAGCTAATATAGTAGTAAAAGGAAAAGATGAAAATTCTACATATAAAAATACATTTCAAAAAACAAAATTTCATTATATACCGGTATTAGGGCTGTATCCAGATTATAATAACGAAATAATTATAACTTGTGGTAATAAAACAAAAAAATTTACTATAAAGACAAGTAAATTGCCAAATGATTTACAAGTAGCAACAAAAGAAAATAATACTAATAATTTATATTTTATATCTACAGATAAGTATACATATGCTATTGATAATAACAATGAAGTAAGATGGTATTTAACTAAAAAATATAATAAAAAAATCTCGAGACTTACAAATGGTCACCTTTTACTCAGTAATGATACAATGTTAAATAATAATGATAGTTCTGGATTAGTAGAGCTAGATTTGTTAGGAAAAGTATATAATGAATATGACATAGGTACATCTTATAAAGGAAGTTATGCTGAAACTAACAAAACAATTCTAGTTTTATCAAGTAATTTGTTAGAAATTGATAAAAAAAGTGGTGAGCTATTGAGAAAAATAAATTTGGATGATAGTTACAAAAAAGTAGTGTTTGATAATACTAAAAATCAAATAATACTATCCAAAGATAATAAAGTTATCCAAATGGATTATAATTCAGAAGACACAAAAATATCCCAACAATTTACACAAGAAAATGAAAATGAAGCCTTGCTTCAGATGTATAATTTTGATAGTTATGAAATAACTAAAGGAAATAGATTTATAAACAATAAAAAAACACTAACATCTAACAAAAATATTTTACTTCTAAATTATAAAAGCAAAGATAAAAATTATAGTAAATATAATATCAAACTAAAAAAAGAGTCTGATAAATTAATAATAAAAGGAAATTTTGATGATAAAAATTCGTATTTAATTTTAGATAAATTTCTTGGTAAAAAAGTGTATAGTCTAAAAAAAGGAATTAATTATATTAACAATACAGGATTATCAGGAGATTATTCAATATATATAAAGGTTAATGATAGAATTTATAAAACAAATAAATATATAACTTTTTAGGAGGAAGAAATGAAAAAAATAACAAAAGCTGTAATCCCAGTAGCAGGATTAGGAACAAGGTTTTTACCTATAACCAAATCTGTTCCAAAAGAAATGCTACCAATAGTAGATAAACCTACATTATCATATATAATTGATGAGTGTATAGCATCTGGTATAACAGATATTCTATTAATAACAAGTCCATATAAAAAGGTCATAGAAGATTACTTTGATCAAAATTATGAATTATCAAAGCGATTGGAAGAAAAAGAAAAATATAAGGAGTTAGAATTTATAGATACTAAGCCTAGCGATATAAATATTTATTTTATAAGACAAGGAGAACCTCAAGGGAGTGGTCATGCTATTAAATTAGCTAAGACATTTGTAGGTGATGATCCATTTGCAGTTTTATATGGAGACGATTTGATGAAATCAAATGAACCAGCTCTAAAACAACTAATTGATGTATATGAAAAAACTAATTCTAATGTTATAGGTTGTTTAGAAGTTGATAAAAGTTTAATATCTAGATATGGTATTATAAAATTTAAAGACGAAAAAACTGGAGAGATAGATACTATAATAGAAAAGCCAAAAGTAGAAGAAGCACCATCAAATTGTGCTGGTTTAGGCAGATATATAGTAAATTCTACTGTTTTTCCAATTTTAGAAACTTTATCTAAGGGAGTGGGAAATGAATATCAATTTACTGATGCAATGAAAGAATTAATGACAAAAGAATCATTTTATGCTTGTAAATTAGATGCAACATATTACGATACTGGAAGTAAATTTGGCTATCTAAAAGCAAATATTGACTATGCATTAGAACGAGAAGAATTTAGGGAGAATCTAGAAGACTATCTAAAAAGTCTAAAATAGATTCTTTTTTCTTATAGGATTACTTTTTTACTAAAATTTACTATTAATTAGATTAACATTTAAATAAAGTTTACATAGTTTTTTATCTAAAAATTTAATTATATAAATAATTCATAAAAAAAAGTATAAAAGAAGATAATAAATAGTGAAAGAAGATTAGTAGATGTCACTAAATTCAAATTAACATTTATTAACTATATTGACAAAATAGTTCTTCTATACTATAATTTTAATCACAAAAGCAATGAAGAAGACATGTTATAGTATCAATTTTATAGAGCGAGTTAGGTACGGTGGAAGCTAACATAATACATACTATAAAAACACTTTGGAGCTGTTTAGATGAAATAAGTAGTTTAAACCGGCATTTAGACCGTTATACCTATCAAGTGATCATAATATTTTTATGATAATTTGGGTGGTACCGCGGATTAGTAGTAGTTCGTCCCATTTTTAGGGACAAATTACTACTTTTTTTATGGAGGAGGAATAATATGAGTAAATTTACAGAAGAAATGGTAAATGATTATGCAGATAAATTAATGATAGGCTTAACTAAAGAAGAAAATAAAAATACTTTAGATGAATTTGAAATAATAGACCAGAATATTGATTTAATAAACAAGATACCAAATATAGAAAAAGTTGAACCAATGACACATTGTTTAGACGATTTTGAATTTGAACTAAGAGAAGACAAAGTAGAAGATTCTATAGCAATAGATGATTTAATTGCAAATTGTGATGATGCAACTGATCGAGAAGTATCAGTACCAAAGGTGGTGGGATAAATGAAGTATATGAATAAAAGTATAGAAGAATTACATAATCTTCTAAAAACAGGAGAGGTTACAAGTGAAGAACTAATTAAAGAGTCATTAGCTCTTTCTCACGAAATTCAAGAAAAGTATAATGCTTTTGTAACTATATTAGATGAGGCAAAACCAACTAAAATAACAGATAATTTATTGTCTGGAATTCCTTATGGTATAAAAGATAATTATAGCACTAAAGGTATATTAAGTACAGGCTCATCAAATACATTAAAAGATTATATTCCATTTTTTAATGCAACAGCTATTGAGAATTTAAACAAAGCAGGTGCAGTACCAGTAAATAAAACAGTATTAGATGAATTTGGTATGGGTGGCACAGGAACTACAGGACATACTGGTGTTGTAAAAAATCCATGGGATCCTAAAAGAATGTGTGCAGGTTCATCTTCAGGATCAGCAGCAGCAGTAGCAGCAGGTGTATATCCATATGCTACAGGCTCTGATACAGGGGATTCAATTAGAAAACCAGCAGCTTATTGTGGAATAGTTGGATATAAACCAACATATGGAATGATTTCAAGATATGGTCTATTCCCATTTGCTTCTTCTTTGGATCACTGTGGAGTTTTAACTAGAAATGTCAAAGATGCAGCTATTGTAGTTGATAACATGAAGGGAATAGATCCTTATGATATGACTAGTTGGGATTCAAAAGATATAAATTTAGCAGACTCTATAGATAACAACGTAAAAGGGAAAAAATTATGCTATATCAAAGAATTATGCGATATATCAATGTATGAAAACGCAAGCGATGAATTAAAACAACATTTAGAAAACTTTCAAAAATCTCTAAAATTATGTGAAGAATTAGGTATGAGTGTTGAAGAAGTATCTGTTGATAAAACTTTATTAAATGCTTTAGCATCAGTTTATGTTGTAATATCATGTGCAGAAGCAACATCAAACATGTCAAATTTAACGGGATTTATTTTTGGACCTCGTGGTCAAGGAAAAAAATGGGATGAAATGATGAAAGATTATCGTACAAAAGGATTTTCACCTTTAATAAAAAGAAGATTTGTAATAGGATCATATGTCCTACAAGCTCAAAATAAAGAAAGATATTTCCATAACGCCCAAAGAGTAAGAAGACTACTAGTAGATACCTGGAAAAATTTATTTAAAAAATATGATGCTGTAATATTACCAGTTGGAAGTGGTCCTGCAAAACACTTAGATGGTTCAAAAGACATATTAGATAAAGATACAGCAGCTTTAGAAGAACATTTGCAAATAGGAAACTTTGGTGGATTTCCATCAATAACAATTCCAAATGGATTTATAGATGACTTACCAGTAGCCCTAAACATAACAGGAAATTGTTATGACGATATAAATGTTTTAAATATAGCTAATGCTTTAGAAAGTAAAATGCCATATAAAAATCAAATAGCAAAGGAGGTAAAACATGACTAAGTATAAAGCCTTAATAGGACTAGAAATGCACTGTGAAATCAGTGAAACTAACACAAAAGTATTCTCTAGTGCCAAAAATTCTTATGACGATTTACCAAACTGTAACATCAGACCAGTGGATATGGCTTTTCCTGGGACACTACCAGTAGTAAATAAGGAAGCAGTAAAAAAAGCCTTAATGGCAAGTATAATATTAAATTGTAAACAACCAGAGCATATTTATTTTGAAAGAAAAAACTATTACTATCCAGACTTACCAAAAGGATTTCAAATAACCCAAGAAACTAAGCCTGCTCCAGTTGGAATTTATGGAAAATTGACATATGAATGTAAAGACGGAACAAAAACAGTAAGAATTAATAACATCCACCTTGAGGAAGATGCTGCATCTATGGATCATCTAGACGATATATCAGTGATAAATTATAATAGAGCAGGAGTTCCACTACTAGAATTAGTAACGTATCCTGACTTTCATAGTGCAGATGAAGCTGTATCATTTTTGGAAACAATGCGTTCTATTTATCAATATTCTGGTATATCAGAAGCTGATTCTAAAAAAGGTCAAATTCGTTGTGATGTAAATGTTTCAATAATGGATGCTGATTTAGATGAGACAAAAGAAGAAAATTGGGGAACAAAAGTAGAAATAAAAAATGTTAATTCTTTTGGTGGTGTAAGAGATGCTATTAACTACGAAATTCAAAGACAAATTGAATTAAAAGAAGATAATGAATACGATAAAATGGAACAACAAACAAGAAGATGGGATGAAGAAACTTTATCTACAATTTATATGCGTAGCAAAGTAGATGCAATCGATTATAAGTATTTTGTAGAGCCAAATATTCCTAAATTTAAATTATCTAAAGAATGGCTTGAAGAAATAAAATCAGAAATTCCAGAATTAGCACCAGCTAGAAAAGAGAAATATATAAACGTTTATGGCCTAACAGAATATGATGCTAAAATAATCGTAAAGGAAAAAACAACAGCTGATTTTTATGAAGAAACTCTTAAACTTGGTTGTAATCCTAAGCTAGCATCTAATTGGCTAACGACAAATATTTTAGGATATTTAAATAAATATGATTTATCAATAAAAGATATATACTTAACTCCTCAAATGTTAGTGGATTTAATAGAAATGATAGAAACAGGTAAAATTTCTTCTAAACAAAGTAAAGACGTCTTCGTTCATGTAATAGAGGATAAAAAAGAACCAAAAACAGTAGTCAAAGATTTAGGACTTACTCAAATAACCGACGAAAAGGAATTAATATCAATTATTGAACAAATTATAGATGAAAATCCAACTCAGACAGAGCAATATAAACAACAACCAAGATTATTAGATTACTTTATAGGACAGATGATGAAAAAAACAAGAGGAAAAGCCAATCCAGCATTAACCTCAAAATTATTAAAGCAAGAATTGGAGAAAAGATAATATGGAAAATAAATATAGAAATAATTATTGTGGAAAAGCAACAGAACAAGACATAGATAAAAACTTAAGATTAGCAGGTTGGGTAGAAAACATAAGAGACCACGGTGGAATAATCTTTGTTGATTTAAGAGACGAAACTGGAGTAATTCAATTAGTAAGCAATGATGAACATATGTTTGACAATCTAACTAAAGAATCTACTATATCTGTAAATGGTATAATTAGAAAAAGAAACGAAGATGACTATAATGCTAATCTTACAACAGGAACTATCGAATTACTAGTTCAAGATATTGAAATACTAGGAAAATCAAAACATGTTTTACCTTTTGACATAAAAACATCACATGAGGTATCAGAAGAATTAAGATTAAAATATAGATATTTAGATTTAAGAAACAAAAAAGTAAGAAAAAATATAAATCTTAGAGCTAAAGTTTTAAAGTTTTTAAGAGATGAAATGGATTCATTAGGATTTTTAGAAGTTCAAACTCCAATTATAAGTGCTTCATCTCCAGAAGGAGCTAGAGACTTTCTAATTCCATCTAGAAAATTTCATGGAAAATTCTATGCTCTACCTCAAGCTCCTCAAATTTATAAAGAATTATTAATGACAGGAGGAGTAGATAAATATTATCAAATAGCTCCATGCTTTAGAGATGAAGATTCAAGAGCAGATAGAACAATGGAATTTTATCAATTAGATTTCGAAATGTCTTTTGTAGAAGAAAACGATATTTATGAAATTGGAGAAAAAGTATTTTATGATACATTTACAAAATTTTCAAATAAAGAGGTATCAAAACCTCCATTTAGAAGAATATCATACAAAGAGTCTATGCTAAAATATGGAACAGATAAACCAGATTTAAGAAATCCATTAGAAATAATAGATATTACAAAAATTCTTGAAAATACTACCTTTGGACCATTTAAAAAATCAATTATAAGAGCAATAAAAGTTGATGATATAGGTACTAATTCTAATTCTTGGTTCAACGAAATTGTAGATTATGCTAAAACAATTGGTATGCCTGGAATAGGTTACATAACCTTACTAGAAGATGGTACATTGAAAGGACCGATAGATAAATTTTTATCAGAAGAAGAAAGAAAGAATTTAATTGAAGAAACTTCTATGAAAGCTAATAGTGTATTATTCTTTATTGCTAATAGAAAAGAAGCAACAGCTGCTAAATTTGCTGGTTTAATAAGAACATATTTAGGTAAAAAAATCGGTCTAATTGATGATAATAAATTTGAATTTTGTATCATAAATGATTTTCCAATGTTTGAGTATAATGAAGAAGATAAAAAATATGATTTTTGTCATAATCCCTTTAGTTTACCCAAAGGTGGAATTAAGGCTATTAAAGACGGAAATCTAGATGAAATTTTAGCTCATCAATTCGATTTTGTATGTAATGGTTATGAAATGTCAAGTGGAGCTTTAAGAAATCATGATATAGAATTATTAGAGTTGGCTTTTGAAAAAGTTGGTTACTCTAAGGACATAGTAGAGAAAAAATTTGGTTCTTTATATAACGCTTTCCAATATGGAGCACCACCTCATGGTGGAATGGCTCCAGGAATAGATCGTATTATAATGCTATTAAATGATGTAAGTAATTTAAGAGAAGTTCAAGCTTTTCCTACAAGTGCTAGTGGTCAAGATAATTTAATGAATGCTCCATCAGAAGTAACTGAGCAACAATTAAGAGAATTACATATAAAAATTAGATAAAATAAAAAGTTGATTAATATTTAGTCAACTTTTTTACTTAATTTAAAGATTTATTAATAAAATTTATAATTTTTCTTCTTACATTATCATCATTCACATCACTTAATTTATAGCTACCATCGTCATTTGGTGTTATTTCTGATGCCATAATATCAAAATTTTCATTACCATTATCAATATAATATACAGCATAATCTTTCTCGTTAATAGTAACAACATTAAGTAATTCTGCATTCTGTAAAACACCATCAACAACTACTTCAAACTTATCTCCAGGATTCATTATCCACCCTCCTTCTATCTATAAACTTATTTTAACAAATATTAATAAAAAATGATAGTATAAATAAAAATTTTTATTTTATTAGAATTAATATTATGTTGCATTTTTAAAATATATTTAATATAATTAAATCAGAAAGAAGGTAATATATTATGAAGGTTAAAGTAAACGAAAATTGTATAGGATGTGGTTCTTGTATTTCATTAACTGATTCTAAAATATTTGAATATAACGATGATGGTCTAGCTACATGTATTAAAGATAATATTACAAAGGACGAAGAAGAGATGGTTAAACAAGCCATCGACTATTGTCCAACACAAGCTATAGTTGTTGAAAAAGAAGATTAACACCCTTATAACAAATATCATTGTTTAGTCGATGGTATTTTCTTTACTTTTCATAACTTTTATTATAAAATATTGGTAAGAGGAAAGTGGTTGAATATGAAAGACAATAAGCTAATGCCAGCAGATACATATGTAGTTGTAAACAAAACAATAATAGATACAGAAGCAAGAAAAATTTTAACAATGTTATATCAACCAGTAATAGGTTCATTACCAATTATGTTATATTTTTCATTGTGGTCCGATTTAGATAAGTCAGAAATCATTTCTACAGAATTAACACATCATCATTTAATAACCAATATGCATATATCACTAGAAGAAATAGTAGAAGCAAGAAAAAAACTAGAGGCTATTGGGCTACTAAAAACTTTCTATAAAGAAGAAAATATTAACAACTATATATATCAGCTATACTCTCCAATAAGTGCTAATGATTTTTTTAATCATCCTATATTGAATGTTGTTTTATATACTAATCTTGGAAAAAAAGAGTATCAGCACTTAAAGTCTTATTTTAAAATTCCTAGAATAAATACATCAAGCTATGAGGATATAACAGCCTCATTCTCTGAAGTCTTCAAATCTGTACCTTTAACCTCTTATGAAGTTATTAATGATAATATTAGAAAGAAGAATATCCAAAAATTAAATATAAATACAGACTTTGATTTTGAATTCTTAATTGAATCAACTCCTACAAATATTGATAAAAATAAAGTATTCACTAAAGAAATCAAAGAATTAATCTTAGAATTATCTTTTCTGTATGATTTAGATGTAATGAAAATAAAAGATATTATTCCAACATCATTAAATGAAAGAGGAACAATCAATAAAGACGAATTTAGAAAAAATTGCCGAAATTATTATCAATTTGAAAATAAAGGCTTATTACCAAGTGTAATATACAATCAACAGCCAGAATATTTAAAAACACCAACTGGTGATAATTCTAAAAGAGCTAAGATGATATATACTTTTGAAACTATAAGCCCATATGAATTATTAAAAAGTAAAAATAATGGCTCGGAACCAACTAACAGAGACCTAAAACTAACAGAAGACTTAATCATAAATTATAGTTTAAAGCCTGGTGTAGTAAATGTTTTAATTGATTACATTCTCAAAACAAATAACAACAAATTAACTAGAGCACTCGCTGAAACCATAGCTGGTCAATGGCAAAGACTTAATATTGAAACCGTAGATGAGGCAATGAAAGTGGCAGAAAAAGAACATAAAAAATACAATAAAAATAAACAATCTCAAAGTTCTAAAAAGAAAGTATTAAAAGATGAAAAAATTCCAGAATGGTTTAATAAAGAAATAAAAAAACAAGAAGTGTCAGTTGAAAGCCAAAAAGAAATGCAGGACTTGTTAAAGGAGTTTAGATAATATGAAAGATATATCCAATATTATAAAAAATAATTATTATATGAATAATACTAAACTTGAACATGATTTCAATGAAGCTCTAAAAAATGAGCAGTTTAATAAATTGATATCAAACTTAGACTTTTCCCACAAATATTTAATGAAATATACAACTAAATTAGAAGAATGTACCAAAGAAAAACAAAACTGCCAGACATGCAAAGGTCTTAATGAATGTAAAAATTCTTACTGTGGTTATATCTATTCTCCAGAAAAACTAAGCAATAATTTAATATTTGACTATGTTCCTTGTAGGTATAAAAAAGAAGAAATAGAACATAACAAATATAAAAAAAATATTTATTTGTTCGAAATACCTAGAGAAATAAAAGAAGCTTCTATGAAAAATATTGATTTAGATGATGCTAATAGATTTGAATTAATAAAATGGTTAAAAAGCTTTTTAGATAATTATAAACCCAACGCAGGAATGAGGGGGCTTTACTTAACTGGAAATTTTGGATGTGGTAAAACTTATCTTATATCAGCGTGTTTAAATGAATTAGCTAAAAAAGACCATAAAGTAGCAATAATTTATTATCCAGAATTTTTAAGAAGCTTAAAACAATCATTTGGTGATAATGAAGAGTATAACAACAAATTTAAATTCATAAAAAATATAGAGTTATTATTGATTGATGATATTGGAGCCGAAACAATGACAGAATGGTCAAGAGATGAGGTATTAGGAACTATATTGCAATATAGAATGCAAGAAGGATTAGTAACTTTTTTTACCTCAAATTTAAACATAAAAGAATTAGAAGAACATTTTGTCTTTTCCACAAAAGGAGTGGAAAAAGTAAAAGCAAAAAGAATTATAGAAAGAATAAAATACTTAACAGAGGAAATGGTTATGGTTGGAGTAAATAAAAGGGAAGAGAGTGATAAAAATGAAAAATAATATAACAAGAAATTTTATTGATGAGGCAGGAAACAAATCAGAAATTACAATAACTGCAAACAATAACGAAAAAGTAAATTTATCCCCCAAATATAAATTACAAAGACCAGAAAGTGACAATAAATATATGAAAAAAGGTGCAAAAGCGAAAGGTGCTTTTACATCAGACATTGGAATAAAAAGTGAAGGATTTGCACCAATATTTACACTAGCCTTAATAATATCGTTAGGTGCTATCTTAGTAGCGTATATACTATGGAGAATTTAAAAAAATAATACTTTAAGGAGGACAATATGGAATATGTACCATTACATGTAAAAACTAGTTATTCTTTATTAAGTAGTTTAAATAAAATTCCTAGTTTAGTTGCAAGAGCTAAACAACTAAATTATTCCTCCTTAGCAATAACAGATACCAATAATATGTTTGGTGTCCCAGAATTTTATAATGAATGCATAAAAAACAACATAAAGCCAATAATTGGTATGGAACTTCAAATAGATGATGGAAAAATATTACTATATGCTATGAATGACAATGGCTACAAAAACTTAATCAAATTAGCAACAATCACATCAGAAACAACTATAACTATAGATAATTTAAAAGAACATAGTTGTGATATCATACTAGTAATCCCATATAAATATTATAATAATGAAATATATGATACATACAAATATAAGTATATAGGTTATGAGTCTTTAGAAGAAAAACTAAAAATAAGCCAGCCTAAAGTATTTATAAATGATGTATCTTACTTAAATAAAGAAGATTATCAATATTTAGACTATCTTTATATGATAAAAGATAGCAAAAATATCTCTAATTACGAACTAAATACTCATAAAGGAAAGTATTTGCTAACAGAAGAAGAAATAAATGCAATATGTGATAAAGAAGATATAGAAAATACACTTATGATATCTAAGTTGTGTAATTTTAAGTTGAAATCAAACCAAAATATTATGCCGTTATATGATAAAAATATAGATTCTTACAGTTATTTGAAGTTTTTATGCAATAAAGGATTAAATAAAAGACTAAACAATAATGTCTCATCAGAATATATTAATCGCTTAAACTATGAATTAAAAATAATCAATCAAATGAATTTTTGTAACTATTTTTTAATAGTATGGGATTATGTAAAATATGCCAAACTAAATAATATCTTAGTAGGACCAGGAAGAGGTTCAGCAGCTGGTTCATTAGTTAGTTATACATTAGGAATAACTGACATCGATCCTGTAAAATACAATTTATTATTTGAACGCTTTTTAAATCCCGAAAGAGTAACTATGCCTGATATAGATATAGATTTTGACAGCAATAAAAGGCAGGAAGTTATAAAATATGTAACCGAAAAATATGGACTAAAACGAGTGATGGGAATAGTAACTTTTGACACTTTAGCTGCAAAGCAAGTTATAAGAGATATATCTAGAACAATGAACTTGAGTATAACAGAAACAGATGAATTATGTAAATATTTATCATCCAAAGATAATTTGTTAACAACATATAACAGTAATTCTAAATTAAAAAATCTAATTTTAAATAATCCAAGGTATAAAAAAGTGTTTGAAATAGCTCTTCACTTAGAAGGGCTTCCAAGAAATATAGGAATTCATGCTTCTGGGATAGTTATGAGTAGAATAGATCTAGATAATATTATTCCTATCTATAAAAATAGTAGGGGAGTTTATACAACTGGTTATTCTATGAATTATTTAGAACCATTAGGACTATTAAAGATGGACTTTTTGGGAATTTCCAATTTAACATTAATAGCAGAGGTAATAGAAAATATTCGTAAAAATGAAAAAATAAATATAACTTTCTCAAAAATACCACTTGATGACAAAAAAACACTTGATATATTTAAAAAAGTCAAAACTGATGGAATTTTTCAATTTGAATCAACTGGAATGAAAAATTTCTTGAGAAAATTGCAAGTAGATTCTTTTGATGATATAATTGCAGCCCTAGCTTTATATAGACCAGGTGCTATGGATTATATTGATAATTATATTAGAAGAAAAAACGGTAAAGAACCAATCGATTATATAACAGATAGCTTAAAACCTATATTATCTCCAACATATGGAATAATAATTTATCAGGAACAAATAATGCAAATATCTAAAATACTAGCTGGCTATACATTAGGCGAAGCCGATATTTTAAGAAGAGCTATCGCTAAGAAAAAAGAATCAATTTTAATAAATGAACAACCAAAGTTTATAAATAAAAGTATAGAAAATGGCTATTCCAAAGAGATAGCGGAAAAAATCTATAATTTAATTTTGAAATTTGCTAATTATGGTTTTAATAAATCTCACTCAGTTGGTTATGCCACAGTAGCATACAAGATGGCTTTTCTAAAGACATATTTTTTTAGTTATTTTGAAGTAGCATTATTAAACAATGTAATAGGAAACGATATTAAAACAAGAACCTACTTAAATGAAATAAAAGCAGCTGGTATAAAAATTTTGCCGCCAGATATAAATTTAAGTACTGAAAAATACACTATAGAAGAAAAAGCAATAAGATGTCCACTGTCAATTATTAGAAATATTGGAACATCTGTCTCTAAAGAAATAATTAATACTAGAAAACTATCTCCTTATAAAAATTTTATTGATTTTGTTAAAAAGAACTATTCTTCTACTATAAACAAAAAAATTCTAACATCTCTAATATTAGCAGGGTGCTTTAATAAGATGGGGTATAACGAAAATACTCTAATAAATAATTTAGATAATATTATAAATTATGCTGATTTATTGAAAGATGCTGGAATGTTAGAATTATCTCCTCCAGAGCTAGAAAAATTTCCTGATTTAACTCAAGAAGAAAAATTAAACAATCAGTTAGTAAGTTATGGATTTTACTTAAGTGAACATCCAACTAATATTTACAAAAATCAAGAAGATATAGTTACCAAAGATGTAAAATTATATTTTGATAAAAATATATCAATCGTATTAATGATTAATTCCATAAAAGAAATAACTACTAAAAAGAATGATATTATGGCTTTTATAAATGCACAGGACGAATTTGGAAGCATTTCTTTAACTCTATTTCCTAAGACATATAAAAATTATTTGTTTTTAAAGAAAAAAAATATAATTAGAGTATTTGGTCGGGTAGAAAAAAGATACGATCAATATCAAATAATAGTAAATAGTATAAAAAAATTAGCTTAAGTAAAAGATATCCTAAAACATATTGAAAGGATATCTTTTTGGAATTTCTAATTCAAATTTCATTTTCTCTCTAGAAATGGGATGGTAAAAAGCTAATTTATATGCAAATAAAGCAACTGGAATTTTTTCGGTATTTAATCCATATTTTACATCCCCAACTAAAGGGTGCTTTCTAGAAGAAAATTGTACTCTAATTTGATGAGCTCTTCCAGTTTTTAGGGATATATCAACTAAACTAAAATTATTTTTATACTTTATTAATGAATAATCAAGAATAGATAATTTTCCCTTATCTTTAGTTGTAACATAACTAATATTTTGCTTTTTATCTTTGAACAAATAATCTCTTAACTCTTCCTTTTCCTTTACTTTTCCATAACATACAGCTACATATTTTTTTTCTAATTTATGTTCTTGAACTTGCCTACTTAACCTGGAAGCTGCTTTACTTGTCTTAGCAAACACCATAATCCCTCCAACAGGTCTATCTAATCTATGAACAAGTCCTAAATATACATTTCCAGGTTTATTATATTTTTCTTTAATATATTTTTTTAATAAAGATAACAAATCCAAATCATTAGAATTATCAGCGCAAACTGGCATATTTACAGGCTTTTCTACAACTAACAAATGATTGTCTTCAAAAATAATATTAATTTTTTGTAACTTTTCCATATATTCCACAAGGAAGTACTAAATTATTTTCTTTAACTGGTAAACCTATTTCGCCAGTAACAATATTGTCACCATTAAAAATTAAAGAAAGAATATTATTAAGAGAAGTTGGAGAAATTCCTGTTGTATAAGAATTAATTAGCAAAAATGAATAATCGTCATCTAGTACATCTTTAGCCTTTTTTAATAATTCTCCCAAATTATCCTCTAACTTCCATACCTCTCCATTTGGTCCTCTACCATAACTAGGTGGATCCATAATTATACCGTGATATGTTCGTCCTCTTCTTTTTTCTCGAGCTAAAAATTTCATAACATCATCTATTATATATCTAATATAATTATCATGAATTCCAGATAAATCTCTATTTTCTTTAGCCCATTCAATCATTCCTTTAGATGAATCAACATGAACTACCTCACTAGCCCCAGCAGCTGATGCAGATATGGTAGCACATCCTGTATAAGCAAACAAATTAAGAACTCTAAAATCTTTTCTACCACTATTTTTTATTTGATTAGCAACAAAATCCCAATTGGTAGCCTGTTCAGGAAAAATTCCTGTATGTTTAAAGTTTGTTGGACTAACCTTAAATTTTAAATTTTTATATTTAATAGTCCAACTATCAGGAAGTTTTTTCTTAAATTCCCAATATCCGCCACCTTTATTACTTCTGTGATAAAATCCATCCCAATTGTTCCATAAATTTTTATCAGTTTTTGGCCAAATAATCTGAGGATCAGGTCTTCTCAAAATATAATTTCCCCATTTTTCTAATTTTTCTCCATCACCACTTGCAATACAAGTATAATCATTCCATTCACAACTAATATTCATCTAACTCACATATAATCTAATTATGTGTTCTTTTCACATATATTAGAAACTCCTTTCTTTAAATTTATATTACAACTGAAATGAGTTATATATTTAATCAGTATCTATTACTTACAATTAAACTAATTTAACCCAATACTTAACAGATTTTTTATAGGTAATCTCTAGTCATCCCAATTGTATATAATTTAACTTCGTATTTGTTATTAATCGAAATTACTACAAAAAAATTTTATCATATTATATTAACAAAATCAAATAATTAGTAGATAGCATTTCTAAGTTAAAAAATAATACAATAAAATTTATAATCTTACATTTCCTTTCTTTAAGAAATTAGTCATATTATCACTTATACATCTTTTTTGTTTATGTACTTACTATAAAAAAAGGTTTTATCAAACTTTAATAAATATATAAAAAAAGACAGCAATTTAATTGACATAGAATATTAAAAGTGTTATATTTATACCAACACGGAAGTGTTTTTATTTTAATCTTATTTATGCTTTAGGAGGATCAAAATGAAAAATATATTTAAAAGTATAAAAAAGTATTTTAAAGGTGTAAAAAAAGAAACAGAACGTATTAGATGGACAAGTTCAAAAGATTTATTAAAATATTCCATTACAACAGTATCATTTATGTTGTTTTTAGGGGCATATTTTTATGTAATTGATTTACTTGTATCCCTATTAAGGAGTGTGGCATAATGAAAAAAGAATGGTACGTAGTAAATACTGTAACTGGCTATGAATATAAAGTTAAAGAAAAATTAGAAATGATGATAAACTCTATGGAATTACATAACAATATTTATAGAGTTGTTGTTCCAGAACAAAAAGTTGTAGAAATAAAAAATGGTGTAAAAAAAGAGAGAGTAAAGAAAATGTTTCCAGGTTACGTCTTAATCGAAATGGTAATGTCTGATGAAGCATGGTACATAGTAAGAAATACTCAAGGAGTTACTGGCTTTATTGGATCATCAGGAAAGGGAGCAAAACCAATTCCTTTAGAGCCATCTGAAGTTGATAGTATACTAGATTCAATGGGCTTAAGCAGAATAGATGCTACTAAAGAATTAGAAAAAGGCAAAAAGGTAAAAATAACTGATGGACCATTTAAATCAATGATTGGTACAATTGTAGACGTTGATATGAAAACACAAAAATTAAATGTTAAAGTTGATTTGTTTGGTCAAGAAACATCTGTTGAAGTTGATTTAGCAGATATTGAAACATTATAAATTAATTAATTATGAATTTTTTTGCTAGAACTAGCAGAAAATAGTTGAAAAATAAAAAAAAATATGCTATTATTAAAGCCGCAACAAGGAATAGGTTTTAGTGGGAGGCAAAGAGAAGAGGCGGACAACTCTTGCTTGTCGTTTGACCACTCGCGAAAAAATAGTATTATATCTTATGAATATGGAGGTGTTTTTCGTGGCAAAAGAAATTACGAAGAAGATAAAATTACAAATACCTGCAGGAAAAGCAACACCTGCTCCACCAGTTGGAACAGTTTTAGGACCAGCAGGAATTAATTTACAAGAATTTTGTACAAAATTTAATGATGCAACAAGAGATAAGATGGGGGATGTATTACCAGTAGAAATTACTATATACGAAGATAGAAGTTTCGATATGGTATTAAAAACTCCACCAGCAGCATTCTTACTAAAGAAAGAAGCTAAAATTGATAAGGCAGCAACAAAAGGAGAAACAGTTGCTACTATTACTAAAGAACAACTTAGAAAAATCGCAGAAATTAAGTTGCCAGATTTAAATGCTTATGATGTAGATTCAGCAATGAAAATTGTTGAAGGTACAGCTCGTAACATGGGAATCGAAGTAAAAGATTAATAGTTATTCCTATTAGGTATAGTGGTTATATACCTACGTGGAAGGATAATTAAGTCCGCAATAGACCACAAAGGAGGTAATGAATTATGAAAAAAAGCACAAGACATATTGCTAATCTAGAAAAGATAGATAAAAATAAAACATACAGTATAGAAGAAGCAATAGATTTAGTAAAAGCAACATCTAATTCTAAGTTTGATGAAACTTTAGAAGTAGCAATGAATTTAAATTTAGATGTAAAAAAAGCTGATCAACAATTAAGAGGTGCTGTGGTATTACCATATGGAACTGGTAAAACTAAGAGAATATTAGTATTAGCAAAAGGTGATCAAGCAAAAGCTGCAGAGGCTGCTAAAGCTGATTATGTAGGGGATGTTGATATGATTACTAAAATAGAACAAGAAAATTGGTTCGATTTTGATGTAATTATAGCTACTCCAGAAATGATGCCAATGTTAGGTAAAATTGGTAAATTACTAGGACCAAAAGGTTTGATGCCAAATCCAAAAACAGGAACCGTAACAACTGATGTAGCAAAAGCTATTGAAGAAGTAAAGAAAGGTAAAGTAAATTACCGTACTGATAGTTTTGGAAATGTTCATGGAATATTTGGAAAAGCTAGTTTTGAAGAAAATAAATTAGTAGAAAATTTAAAAACTTTCGTTAATGTTATTTTGAAATCAAAACCTTCAACAGCAAAAGGAACTTATGTGAAAAATATCACTATTTCATCAACAATGGGACCTGGTGTAAAAATAGATTTAAGTTCATTTGACAAATAATTTGTAATGTTATATAATATAAATCGTTCAGAAATTATGCCGTAGACAGTAAGGACTAACAGTTTAAAAATCTTACCGAGGAATAAAATTCTTTTATCCCTCGACTACTCTGAGGGATTTTATTATGGGCATAAAGAAAGGAGTTGTTGCAATGGCTAATGCAAAAATAATCGAACAAAAGGCTGCTGTAGTATCAGAAATAAAAGAAAAGTTTGATAATGCAAAGTCTATAGTTTTATTTGATGCTCGTGGATTAAAAGTATCTGAAGTTAACGAATTAAGAAGAGCTTTGAGAGAAACAGACTCTGATTATAAAGTTTACAAGAATACTTTAACTAGAAGAGCTGTCGAAGAAACTGGATATGATTTAAATAGTTACTTGATTGGACCAACAGCTATTTCATTCTCAAGTGATGAATTAGCTCCAGTAAAAGTATTAAGTGATTTTGCTAAAAAGCATGAAAACTTAAAATTAAAAGCTGGTGTTGTTGAAGGAAAAGTAGCAAATGTTGAAGAATTAAATTCATATGCTTTAATTCCATCAAGAGACGGATTACTTACAATGTTAGCAGGTGGAATGATAGGTGTTGTAAGAGACTTATCAATATGCTTAGATTTATATTCTAAAGAAAAAGAAGAAAATTAATAAAAAAATAAGGAGGAAAAAATAATGGTTAAATTAACAAAAGACGAATTTATAAGTTCATTAAAAGAAATGTCTATTCTAGAAATTAAAGAATTAGTAGATGCAATGAAGGAGGAATTTGGTGTTGATCCATCTGCAGTAGCAGTAGCAGCAGCACCACAAGCAGCAGCAGAAGAAACTGGTCCTTCAAAAGTAAATGTTGTACTTAAAGAAGCAGGAGCAAACAAGATTAAAGTAATTAAGATTGTTAGAGATGTAACTGGATTAGGATTAAAAGAAGCAAAAGCTATCGCAGATAACGGTGGAGCTGTTAAAGAAGGAATGGACAAAGAAGAAGCAGATAAATTAAAAGCTCAATTTGAAGAAGTTGGAGCAACAATAGAACTTCAATAATAAAAAAGCAGAATTTATATTCTGTTTTTCTTTTACAAAGATGTTAGGAGATTATATATGGGACAATATTTTGACGAAGATAAAAAATTAAAACAACAAAAAAAGTTAATAAAAATAAATTATGAAAATAAACAGTACAATTTATATACAACTAATGGTGTTTTTTCAAAAGAAAAGTTTGATTACGGAACAAGATTATTACTAGAAGAAATAACAAAAAATGAACTTGAAGGTCGAGCATTAGATTTAGGTTGTGGTTATGGAATTGTTGGAGTTATATTAGCTAATACTTATCCTAATTTAACTATAGATATGATAGATATAACAGATAGAGCCATCGAATTATCCAAAGAAAATACAAAAAAATTAGTTAACGTCAATGTTTTTAAAAGTAATATTTATAAAAAAATAACAGAGGAGTATGATTATATTATTACAAATCCTCCAATTAGAGCAGGCAAAGAAATAGTAAGGAAATTTTTAAAAGAAGCATATTGCCATTTGAAATCATCAGGAGAATTGTGGTTTGTTATGAGAAAAGATCATGGAGTCAAATCAATTATAAAAGAACTAGAAGAAATTTATAAAATATCAATAATGAATAAGTCAAAAGGGTTTTATATAGTTAAGTGTATTAAAAAATAATCTAATAATTAACAATGCTAAAAAACACAAAAATTCTAATTATCTTAATTGACTTTTTAAAGTAGAGGTGCTAACATTATATATTGGAAACGCGTCTCTTTTTGGCGTGATTTAATAAAAAAATCTAGGCATAGGGGTGAAATTTAAATGGCTTATAAATTAAAGAAAAGCGGCGATTATAGAGAAAGAAGAAATTTTTCTATGATCAAAAATTCATTAGAACTTGATAATTTACTACAAATTCAAAAAGAATCATATCAATGGTTCACTAAAACTGGAATAAAGGAAGTTTTTGAAGATTTACTTCCAATTGAAAGTTTTTCGGGTAGTCTATCCCTAGACTTCGTTGATTACGAATTTGACACACCAAGATATTCTTTGAAAGAATGCAAAGATAGACAGATTACCTATGCATCTCCATTAAAAGTTCAAGCAAGACTTTTTAACAATGAAACAGGAGAAGTAAAAGAACAAGAAATCTTTTTAGGAGATATGCCTTTAATGACAGAAAGTGGAACTTTCATAATCAATGGGGCTGAAAGAGTAATTGTATCACAATTAGTTAGATCTCCAAGTGTTTATTATTCAAAAGAAATTGATAAGAATGGTAAACCAGTTTTTGCATCTAAAGTTATACCAACAAGAGGAACATGGCTAGAATATGAAACAGACGCTAAAGATGTAATCTATGTAAGAATAGATAGAACTAGAAAAGTACCAATAACAACTCTATTAAGAGCTTTTGGATTATCAGCAGATGAAGAAATAATAGACGTATTTGGACAAAATGAATTTCTAAAAAATACAATTGAAAAGGACTCAACTAAAAATACTGATGAGGCATTAATTGAAATTTATGAAAAGTTAAGACCTGGAGAACCAACAACATTAGATTCATCAAAAAATCAATTAATTACTAGATTCTTCGATAATTTTCGTTATGATTTAGCAAAAGTAGGAAGATATAAATTTAATAAAAGATTAAACATAACTGATAGACTTTTAAATAATGTTTTAGCTCAAGATATTATAGTTGATGGAGAAACTATATTTACAGATGGAACTAAAATTACAAAGGAAGTATATGAAAAATTACAAGAATTACTAGCTAATGGTTATGGTAGAGAAAAAGTAAAAATTAATGAAGAGTTAGATACTCATAATACAGTACAAGTGTTGTATCTATATTCACCAAAAGATTCAACAAAGAAAGTAAAAGTAATCGGAAATGATCAAAGTTTAGAAGAAAGAATTTTGACAATTTCAGATGTATATGCTTCTGTATCATACTACCTAAATTTATTAGATGGTATTGGACATGATGATGAGATAGACCATTTAGGAAACAGAAGAATAAGACAAGTAGGAGAATTACTACAAAATCAATTAAAAATTGGTTTAGCACGTATGGAAAGAGTAGTTAGAGAAAGAATGACTACACAAGACATAGAGACAGTAACTCCTAAAACTCTAATTAACATAAGACCAGTAACTGCAGTAATTAAAGAGTTTTTTGGTTCAAGTCAATTATCCCAATTTATGGATCAGGTAAATCCAATAGCAGAGTTAACTCATAAGAGAAGATTATCAGCATTAGGTCCAGGTGGATTATCTCGTGATAGAGCTGGAATGGAAGTTCGTGATGTCAATCCATCACATTATGGTAGAATTTGTCCAATAGAATCACCAGAAGGTCAAAATATTGGATTAATAACATCGTTAGCAAGTTATGCTAAAGTAGATGAATATGGATTCATCCAAACACCATACAGAAAAGTGGAAAACAAAAAATTAACTGACAAAGTAGATTATTTAACAGCAAATGAAGAACAAGACTTATATATATCTCAAGCAACAGTAAATGTAAATGAAGATGGATATATAACTGATTCTCAAGTTGCTGGAAGATTTAACGGTGAGAATGTAATTATTCCAGCAGAAAAAGTTGATTACATAGATGTATCACCACAACAAGTAGTATCTGTAACAACTAGTTTAATTCCATTCTTGGAACATGATGATGCAACTCGTGCTCTTATGGGAGCAAATATGCAAAGACAAGCACTACCATTATTAACAACTGAAGCACCATTTGTTGGAACAGGTGTTGAATATGTAGCAGCAAGAGATAGTGGCGCTGTAGTAGTATCAAAAGCAGATGGAATAGTTGACTATGTAGACGCAAAGAAAATTATTGTAAAAAATGCTAAAGGTACAGATAACTATGAACTTGCAACATTTGAAAGATCTAACCAAGGTGAAACAGCAAACCATAGACCTATTGTTAGAAAAGGAGATAAAATTAAGCGTGGACAAATTATAGCAGATGGTCCAAGTACAGATAAAGGAGAACTAGCATTAGGAAAAAATATGACAATCGCTTTCATGACATTCAATGGATATAACTTTGAAGATGCTGTAATAATGAATGAAAGATTGGTAAAAGAAGACGTTTATACATCATTACATATAGAAGATTATGAAACCCAATGCCGAGACACTAAATTAGGACCAGAAGAAATTACAAGAGATATTCCTAATGTAAGTGAAGATGCAAGAAAAAATCTTGATGAAAACGGAATTATAAAAATAGGAACTGAAGTAAAAGAAGGAGATATCTTAGTTGGAAAAGTAACACCTAAAGGAATGGCTGATTTAACTAGTGAGGAAAAATTACTTCATGCAATATTTGGAGAAAAAACTAGAGAAGTTAGAAATAGCTCATTATGTGTACCTCATGGCGGAGAGGGAATTGTCCACGATGTAAAAGTTTATACTAAAGCTGAAAATGATGAATTACCAAGTGGTGTAAGTAAAGTAGTAAGAGTTTACATAATTCAAAAACGTAAAATTCAAATTGGAGATAAAATGTCAGGAAGACATGGTAACAAAGGTGTAATATCATTAATTTTACCAGAAGAAGATATGCCATATTTACCAGATGGAACACCTATCGATATAATGCTTAACCCTCAGGGTGTACCATCACGTATGAATATCGGACAAGTACTTGAATTACATATGGGTATGGCTTGTAAAAAATTAGGTGTCCATGTTGCAACTCCAGTATTAGATGGTGCAAGTATAGAAGATGTTCAAGCAATGATGAAAGAGGCTGGAATGGATGAAGATGGAAAAACTGTTCTTTATGATGGAAGAACTGGAGAACCATTTGATCATCGTATCAGCGTTGGTGTTATGTACTTTGTAAAATTACATCATATGGTTGATGATAAATTACATGCTAGATCAACTGGTCCATATTCCTTAGTAACTCAACAACCGTTAGGAGGAAAAGCTCAATTTGGTGGTCAAAGATTTGGAGAAATGGAAATCTGGGCTTTAGAAGCTTATGGAGCATCTCATGTTTTACAAGAAATTTTAACATATAAATCAGATGATGTTGTAGGACGTGTAAAAGTATACGAATCAATTGTTAAAGGAACACCATTACCAAGTCCTGGAATACCAGAAGCATTCAGAGTATTAATTAAAGAATTCCAAGCACTAGGTCTTGATATATCGGTTATTGATAACAATGATGAAGAAGTTGGATTTAAAGAATTAGAAGCTCTAGAAGATGAAGAAGAAAACAAAGATGATGTAGAAATTGAAGAAGTTCAAGAAAAAAATAATGATTTAAGTGATGATTTTATGGAACAAGAATTACCTGAAGAATCAGATGATTTAGAAGACGATTATGATGAATTAGATGATTATGATGAAATGAATTTAAACAATGAAGATTCATCAACAGAAACATCAACTCTTGATGATGAAATTTTAGAAGATAATGAAGAAATAGGAGGTGAGTTCTAATGGTAGAGGCAAATAACTTTAAAGCTTTAAAAATTAGAATTGCTTCCCCAGAGCAAATTCGTGAATGGTCTTATGGAGAGGTAAAAAAGCCAGAAACTATAAATTATAGAACTCTAAAACCAGAGCGCGATGGATTGTTTTGTGAAAAAATATTTGGACCAACAAGAGATTACGAATGTAATTGTGGTAAATATAAAAGATTAAGATATAAAGGAATAATTTGTGATAGATGTGGTGTTGAAGTTACAAAATCTAAAGTAAGAAGAGAAAGGATGGGGCACATTGAATTGGCCTCTCCAGTAAGCCACATTTGGTATGTAAAAGGTATTCCTTCCTATATTGGATTATGCCTAGATATGTCTCCAAGAGATTTAGAAGAAGTAATTTATTTTGTATCTTATGTTGTAATAGATCCAGGGGCAACAACTTTAGTTAAGAAACAAACTCTTTCTGAAAAAGAATACAGAATATACTACGAAAAATACGGTAACACTTTTAAAGTAGGCATGGGTGCCGCAGCCATAAAACAATTACTTAGCGAAGTAGATGTAGAAAAAGAATTAGCAGATTTACAAGAAGAGTTGAAAAATGCTACTGGTCAAAGAAGAATTAGATTAGTCAAAAGATTAGATGTTCTAAATGCTTTTGCAACATCAGGAAATAAGCCAGAATGGATGATTTTAGAAGCTTTACCTGTAATACCACCAGAATTAAGACCAATGATTCAATTGGATGGTGGAAGATTTGCAACATCAGATTTAAATGATTTGTATAGAAGAGTTATTAACCGTAATAACAGATTAAAAAAATTAATTGAATTAGGAGCCCCTTCTATAATTATTCAGAATGAAAAAAGAATGTTACAAGAAGCAGTAGACGCATTATTTGATAATGGAAGAAGAGGAAGAAGTGTAACTGGTGCTGGAAATAGAGCTTTGAAATCTTTATCAAGTATGTTAAAAGGAAAACAAGGAAGATTCCGTCAAAATTTATTAGGAAAGCGTGTTGATTATTCTGGCCGTTCAGTTATTGTTGTAGGACCTGACTTAAAGATGTATCAATGTGGAATTCCAAAAGATATGGCTCTAGAACTATTTAAACCTCATGTTATAAATGGATTGGTATCTAGAGAAATTGCAAGTAATATTAAAGCAGCTAAAAAGATGATTGAAAATAAAGATCCAAAAGTTTGGGATATAGTTGAAGATGTAATAAAAGAACATCCAGTAATGTTAAATCGTGCCCCTACTTTACATAGATTAGGAATTCAAGCATTTGAACCTAAATTAATCTCAGGAAAAGCAATAAGGTTACATCCATTAGTAACAACAGGATTTAATGCTGACTTCGATGGAGATCAGATGGCTGTTCACGTACCATTATCAGAGGAAGCTAAGGCAGAAGCTAGAATCTTAATGCTAGGTGCAAATAACATCTTAAGTCCTAAAAATGGAGATCCTATAGTTACTCCATCTCAAGATATGATTTTAGGAAATTATTATATTACTATGGAAAAAGATGGAGATATTGGAGAAGGAAGAGCATTTAAGAATAGTAATGAAGCTCTAATGGCTTATCAAAGAAGAGAAATAACACTACATACTAGAGTGGCTATACCAGTTAATTCATTTAGACATAAAGTATTCTTGGATTGCTATAAAGACAAGTATTTAATAACAACTCCAGGTAAAATAATTTTTAATGAGATTTTACCAGATTCATTCCCATTCATTAATGAGCCTACTAGTGAAAATATTGAAGGAGTAACACCAGCAAGATACTTTATTGAATATGGAAAAGATTTAAAAGAAGAAATAAAAAATATGGAAAGAGCTAAACCATTTAATAAAGGTGCTCTTGAAAAAATAATAGCTCAAATGTTTAAGAGATATAGGACTACTGAAACTTCTATTTTCTTAGACAAACTAAAAGATCAAGGATTTAAATATTCTACATATTCTGGAATTACAATAGCATACTCAGATATTGTAAGAAGCAAACATAAAGATGAAATTGTTGAAAGAAGTAACAAAGAAGTTAAGAAAATAAATAAACAATTCCAAAGAGGTTTAATTACTGACAAAGAAAGATTAGATTTAGTAATAGATGTTTGGACAAAGGCTAAAGAAGAAATTCAAGATGAACTTAGTGAATATGCTAAATCAAAAGAATATGAAGAAAATCCAATCTTCATAATGATGAATTCTAAAGCCCGTGGTTCAATTTCTAACTTCGTTCAATTAGCTGGTATGAGAGGTATAATGGCAAAACCAAATGGAGATCCTGTAGAAATTCCAATCCTATCATCATTTAGTGATGGATTATCAGTATCAGAATTCTTCTTGTCAACGCATGGAGCTCGTAAAGGTAGTGCAGATACAGCTCTTAAAACAGCCGATTCTGGTTATATGACTAGACGTCTAGTAGATGTAGCCCAAGATATGATTGTAAGAGAAGATGATTGTAAAACAACTCAAGGTTCATTAGTAAGTGCATTTACTGATGATAAAGATGGAATTATAGAACCATTATACGATAGAATATTAGGAAGATTTACAAGTAAGAAAGTAATAAATCCAGAAACAAAAGAACTAATTTGTGATAAAGATACATACATTACAGAGCCAATAGCAGATAAGATAATAAAAGCAGGTATTAAGTCTGTTGAAATAAGAACAGTTTTGACTTGTAGAACAAATCATGGTGTATGTAGAAAATGTTATGGTCGTAACCTTGCAACAGGAAATATAGTTGAAATTGGTGAAGCTGTAGGTATTATGGGAGCTCAATCAATAGGAGAACCAGGAACACAGCTAACAATGAGAACATTCCATACAGGAGGAGTAGCAGGAACTGATATAACTCAAGGTCTTCCTCGTGTTGAAGAATTATTTGAAGCACGTATGCCAAAAGGTAAAGCTACTATTGCTGAAATATCAGGAACTGTACAAAAAATTGAAGATGTAAATGGAAGGTTCAAAATATATATCAAAAACGATAAAGAAATTAGAGAACATTTAACTTTATATGGAGCTAAGCTTAGAGTGGAAAAAGGCTCACAAGTAAATGTTGGAGATCAATTGACAGAAGGTAGTGTTTCACCAAAAGAATTATTAGCTGTAACTGATCCAAATACAGTACAACAATACATCTTAAAAGAAGTACAAAAAGTATATCGTTCTCAAGGTGTAGATATAAATGATAAGCACGTTGAACTAATTGCTAAAAGAATGATTTCTTTAATTAGAATTGTAGAAGCAGGAGACACAGACTTTGTACCTAGTACAACTGTTTCAATCAATGACTTTACTGAAGGTAATAGAGACGTAATTATTCAAGGTAAAAAACCTGCTATAGGTCAACCTATTTTATTAGGTATAACTAAAGCTGCCCTTCAAACTGATTCATTCTTGTCATCAGCATCATTCCAAGAAACAACTAGAATTTTGACAGAAGCTGCAGTAAAGGGAAGTGTAGATAAGCTACATGGATTAAAAGAAAATGTTATTATAGGTAAGTTAATTCCTGCAGGAACAGGTGCAAAAGAGTATATGGATGTTGGTTATACACTAGAAAAAGAATTCTATGATGAAGAACCATCTGAAGTTTTAGAAGAAGAGTTTATAGATTAAGCTCTTTTTCTTTGATTATTTGAAATTCGGGAGACATAACAAAAAGTATTCGTTATAAATTTACTTAATATTAATTTGAATTTTTTAAAGAATGACTTAGTTTTTTATACCAATAATTAAAAATAAAATAGTTTGTATATGATAATACATATTTTAAAATTTTCAGTTACATAATCTATACAAAAATATTTAGTATTTTTCATTTAAATAAATTATAAATTTAAAATTATCTTATAATTTTTACCAAATTTCAATAATAATTTTTTCTAAGATTATTATCCAAAAGAGTAAACGATATAAAATATACTAAAACTACAAACAGGACATATAATAAATTGGAAATAAAAAATTCCACATAACTGTGGATTTTAATATTAACTCTCTCTTTTATCTAAGATTTTATCAATAATTCCATATTCTAACGCTTCGTTGCTATCCATAAAATTGTCTCTTTCAGTATCTTGTTCAATTATTTTAATATCTTTTCCAGTATTTTTCGAAAGTATTTCATTTAATTTAGCTTTGGATTTTAAAATTCTTTCTGCCGCTATTTTAATTTCTGTAGCTTGACCTTGAACACCACCTAGCGGTTGATGAATCATTACTTCGGCATTATTGAGACAATACCTTTTTCCTATCTGTCCACTAGATAACAGAAAAGCTGCCATAGATGCCGCAATACCAACACATATTGTTGATACTTCACTAGAAATAAAATTCATTGTATCATATATAGCCATACCAGCAGTAATGCTACCACCTGGAGAATTTATGTATATAGAAATGTCATCATGATTTAGTCCATCAAGATATAATAGCTGTGCTACAATACTATTAGAAACATCATCATTTATTTCTCCACTAAGAATAATAATTCTATCTTTAAGGAGTCTAGAGTAAATATCATAGGCTCTCTCACCTAAACTACTTTTTTCAATTACAGTTGGAATTAAATTCATATCTATCACCTATAATTATTTTAAGCTGATATATGTAAAGTATGTATCAAAAATTTTGACAAAATAAATATAAATTAGTATAATAAAAGTAAACTTATAGAATAAGAAAGAGTGTGATATCTATGGAAAAGATAATAATTACATTTGAAAATGGAACTAAAAAAGAATATCCTAAAGGAATAAAATTGCATGAAATCATAAAAGATGTAGAAAAAGATTATCCACATCAAATAATAAGTGCAAAGTTTAAAAATCAACTAATTAATTACAATGATGCTATTATGAAGAATGGTGAATTAACACTTTATGATATAACAACACCTCAAGGAAATAAAATATATGAAAGAGGATTGATTTTTTTATTTGAAGTCTGTGCTTTAGAAGTATTAGGAAAGGACACAAAAATAAAAATAAGACATCCAATTGATAAGGGTATATACTGTGAAATTGATAAAAAATTATCAGAAAATAATTTGGAAGAAATAAAAGAGTTAATGAAAAAAAAGGTGTCTTTAGGTCTACCATTTGAACAATTAGAAACATCTAGATTAGAAGCTATAGAATATTTTAACAAATTAAAAAGATATGATAAAGTAAAAACCTTATCATATACAATTTCTAATTTTGTGAAGCTATATAAATTTGATGGTATATATAACTATATTATAGGTGACTTACCAAGTAATAGCAGTATTTTAAAAACTTTTGATTTAACTCTTTTGAAAAATAAAGGAATAGTATTAAGATTTCCCTTTACATACAATAATGGTAAAATAAAAAAATATGTTTATCATGAAAAATACGTTAATAGTTTAGATGAATATTCAAAATGGGGAAATTTATTGAATATAAATAATATTGGAGAACTTAATGAAGCAATTATAAAAGAAGGTGCTGGAGAAATAATAAATTTATCTGAATCAATTCAAGATTACAAATTAATGTCTATAGCACAAGATATAGCTAAAAGCAAAAATAATATTAAAATAGTATTACTATCAGGACCATCATCATCAGGCAAAACAACAACAGCTAAAAAATTAGCTATGTATCTAAAAACATTAGGACTAAAACCACATCCATTATCTTTAGATGACTATTTTCTAGAAAGAGACCAAACACCACTAGGTGAAGACGGAAAGCCAGATTATGAGGGTGTAAGAGCAATAGATATAAAATTATTAAATAGGCAATTAAAAAAGTTATTTGAAGGACACGAAGTAGTAACACCAACATATGACTTTTTAACAGGAAAAAAGATATTTAATAAACCTTTGAAACTAGAAAAAACTGATATTTTAATAGTCGAAGGTTTGCATGCATTAAATGAAACATTAAGTAAAGATATTCCTAAAGAAAATAAGTATAAAATATATATAAGTCCTTTAATATTCTTAAATATAGATAATGATAATAGAATAAGTTTAACAGATATAAGACTTTTAAGAAGAATGGTTAGAGATTACTATACTAGGGGACATAGTCCATCTAAAACATTAGCATCTTGGAGTGACGTTAGAAGAGGAGAAGAAAAATATGTTTTTCCTTATCAAGATGAAGCTGATGTCATATTTAATTCATTTCTAGCATATGAGTTAGGAGTTTTAAAAACATATGTTGAACCTTTACTATACTCAGTTAATCCAAGTGATCCTGAATATCATACAGCTATTAGATTATTAGAGATTTTGAGACTAGTTTTACCTATTCCAAGTGTAGATGTACCAAGTACTTCAATAATAAGAGAATTTATAGGAAACAGTTATTTTTCTAAGTAACAAATATCGAGCCTTTATTATTAAAAAAACAAAAATATAGGTTCTTTGTCAAGTAGTGTTGGTGGAACCAAAAACTAATGATAAATGAACTTTTTGAGAGAGCTAAAATTCAGCTCTCTTTTGTTATGCTTTAATTGGATTATACAATCCTTTAACAAGCATAACTCTTGCTTTTAAATGAGTGAATTTTTTGTATCCACATGCTGTATGTTTAATTTGCTTAATAACATTATTAATTCCTTCTACAATTCCATTTGAATATTCATAATCAAAAGAGTTCTTTATATATTTTTCCATATTTTTAAATGTCTTTAATACTTTTTTCATATCTTTAGATATATATTTATTGTTCTTATTGTTATTAACAATTTTATAAAATAATTCTTTATCTCTATTATTAATTGCTTTATCCAATCCTTGATATATTTGATACTCATTATATAATGTTTTATCAGTGTTAATTAAATATGTTACTATTTCTTTTTGAGTAATTTCCTTTCTAAAGTGTTTATTATATCTTTTCTTTTTATCATCTAGTTCATTTTCTTTCTTTAAAATTAATTTCCAATATTTTTTCATTTTTTTATAATTTGAATTAGATTTATTACATAATCTTTTTCTAGTATTATCTAAAGCGTTTCTTGGTTGAATAACAATATGAAATCTATCAGATATTAAAATAGCATTTTTAAAGAGATTATGCATTAATTTATAATAAGGTTTATATAAATCCATTGTGATTAATTTAACTTTATCTCTTTCTTGTTTAGAATATCTTTTAAAATATTTTTCAATATCATAAGATAATCTACTATTATTAATATCAAATATATTACGACTATCTTGAT